>Ga0070734_10000272_pt1 | contig 129448 bp, 115 predicted proteins | sample Coa_R1_8_FD_66444 | JGI IMG/M metagenome (GOLD analysis project Ga0070734, IMG submission 66444) | Surface soil microbial communities from Centralia Pennsylvania, which are recovering from an underground coalmine fire - Coalmine... | ecosystem: Environmental > Terrestrial > Soil >... | reverse complement strand
GCCAGGCGGGCTGGTTGACCGGCTGGGACTGAAACGTCCGCGGATCGGGCGGGCGATTGGTGGGCGCGGATTGCTGGCTCGGGCCGCGCCAGGTGGGCTGATTGACCGGCTGGGACTGGAACGTCCGCGGATCGGGCTGGCGATTGGTGGGCGCGGATTGCTGGCTCGGGGCGCGGAACGCCGGTGCCGCACCGGGACCGGCGTGAGAGGGTCCGTCCCACCGCGGATCGCCCTGTCGGATGGGTGCGTTGAGCGGCGCGCTACCGTAGGTGCCGTGATACGGCCGATATGCCGCGCGGTAATAGTACTGGCGATACGGCCCGTAGTACGGATACCGGTAGAAGTGACCGTCGTGGTCGCGCGTCACAAGATAGGCAAGGGTGTCCACCACGATCGTGCCGAGCACGACCCCGACGACCGGCGAAGGGGCGTAGACGATGGGGCACACGGCGGGATAGTAGCCATAGTACGGCCGATAGTACGGCCGGTAATAGTAGTGGTAATACGCTCCGTAGTAAGGGTACCGGTAGTATCCGCCGTCCGGTCCATGCACGAGGAGAAATACCAGGCCGGCGACGACAATCGTCCCGAGCACGACGCCGACGAGCGGAAGCGGGTTGGACTCATAGGCGGGCGCGGTGGGCGGGGGAGGAGCCGTTCCGTACGCCGCTCCGGAGACCTCGATCTGCGCCGCCGCGAACTCGTTGCCGTTGGCCACGAGCCACACCGTGATCGGGGCGCCGATGTACTGTTGAAGCGCGCACAGCGGTACGTTCGCGGAGTCGATCGAGATTGCCGTGCCGGGCGTTACCGCCACGGTGTTCACCGATCCGCCGTTGTTCACGGTGATGGTCTGCGCGTCGCAATCAACCGCCTGGATCGTGCCCTGTACCTGGATCGTCGATTGGGCCTGGCCGACGCCTGCGAGTCCGAGGAACGGAACCAGCAGGCCGAGTGCGATCGCCACAACGCTTCGCATCGCAGATCCCTCCGCTGCTCGTCCCCGCGTTCGAGGCGGACGGCCGCAACGCCCGAACGGCGCGTTGCCCTCTTTTACCCTATCAGGGTGGATTGAAGAACTTATGAAAAAGTCATGAAGAGGACGACGCCGTTCACCCGGCGGCGACCGGCACCGCGGTCCCGGTCGGCTATCCTTCGAGCGGGCCGCGTGCCTTCTGATCGACCGGATGGAGGGGGGCGTGCTACTCCAGACCGACCACGTTGCCGTCCTCGTCGATGTCCATGCGCTCCGCCGCCGGATGCGAGGACAGCCCGGGCATGGTCCGCATCTCACCGCAGATCGGATAGATGAACCCGGCGCCCACGGACGCCCGGACCTCCCGCACGGGCAGCGTCCAGCCGGTCGGCGCCCCCTTGAGCCCCGGATCTCCCGACAGCGACAGATGGGTTTTCGCGACGCAAATCGGCAGGCCTCCGAGGCCGAGCCGCTCGTAGGTGTCGAGCTGCCGCGCCGCGACCGCCGAGAACGACACATCGGCCGCGCCGTAAATCGTGCGCGCGATCGTCTCGATCTTCTTGCGCAGCGGCATCTCGTCGGGATAGAGGAGCTGAAACTTGCTCGGTGTCCGCGTCGCTTCGACGACGGCTTCGGCGAGCTCCACCGCGCCGCGCCCGCCCTCGGCGAAGTGGCGGCACACCGCGGCCTTGGCGTCGGCGGCTTCGGCGATGTCTCGGATGGCCGCGTGCTCGGAGGGGAAATCCCCGGGAAACGCGTTGATGGCGACGACGGGCCGGACACCGTGGACAAGGACGTTTTCGATCTGCTTGCGGAGATTGGCTCCGCCGGCGTGGACGTCGTCCGGATTTTCCTTGAGGAGGTCCGGCGGCAAGGGGCGCCCCGGGACGATCCGGTAGTGCCCGGAGTGCGCTTTCAGGGACCGCACGGTCGCGACGATGACGGCGGCATCCGGGCGCAGGCCCGACGCGCGGCATTTGATGTTGAAGAACTTCTCCGCGCCGATGTCCGCTCCGAAGCCGGCCTCGGTAATCAGGAAGTCGCCGGTGTGGATCCCGATCATGTCCGCGATGACGGAGGAGTTGCCGTGCGCGATATTGCCGAACGGTCCGGCGTGGACCAATACCGGCGTCTGCTCCAGCGTCTGCAGGAGATTTGGTTTGATGGCGTCCCGCATGATGACCGCCATCGCCCCCGCCGCCTCGAGCTGATCCGCGGTCACGGATGTGCCGTCCCGGGTGTAGGCGACGACCACGCGCCCCAGGCGCCGCCGCAGATCGGCGAGCGACGTGGCGAGCGCCAGGATCGCCATGACCTCCGACGCCGCCGTGATGTCGAAGCCGGTTTGCCGGGGGATGCCGTCCTCGCGCGCGCCCAGGCCGGCGACGATGTTGCGTAGCGCCCGATCGTTGACGTCGAGGACGCGCCGCCAGGTGACGCTCCCGGGATCGATCCCCAGCGCGTTGCCGTGGAACAGGTGGTTGTCAATCATGGCCGCGAGCAGGTTGTGCGCCGCCGTCACGGCGTGGAAGTCACCGGTGAGGTGTAGATTGACGGTCTCGAACGGGACGACCTGGCTGTATCCGCCGCCCGCGGCGCCGCCCTTGATGCCGAACGTCGGGCCCATCGACGCCTGACGGATCGCGATGGTCGCGCGCTTGCCGATGCGGGCGAACGCCTGCCCCAGGCCGATCGTCGTGGTCGTCTTGCCCTCGCCGAGCGGCGTGGGCGTGATGCCGGTCATGACCACGTACTTGGCCCGCGGGCGCGCCGCGAGATGCTCGATCGCCCCGAGCTTGATCTTCGCGGTACAGTCGCCGTACAGTTCGAGCCATTCGCGGGAGAGCCCCATGGTCTCGGCGATGTCGGTCACCGGTTTGAGCCGCGCGCTTCGCGCGATCTCCAGGGCGGAAGGGACCTGCGTGGCCATCGTGCACCTCGGCGTTAAGTGGCGTGTTCAATGGTCGAACCTGCGCTATCATAGCACGCCGCTTTCCGCGCATTTCGACCGGACGCGGTGTTAGACTGCTGTCGGGATGACACGTGACGTTGGACGGCGCTCGTCGCGACGATGAATGCGATGAATGAGGTGCGCATCCGAAAGGCCGAGCTGCGGGCCGAGGTCCGGGCGCGCCGCGACGCGATCCCACCCGACGAGCGAGCGCGCCTATCCGCAGTCATGATGTCGCGGCTCCTCGACATCCTCACCGCGTTCGCTCCGCGCATGGTCATGCTGTTCTCGTCGTTCGGCTCGGAGGTCTCGACGCGCGGCGTCATCGAAGCGCTTGCGCGCGGGGGGACGCAGATCGCCCTGCCGCTCGTCGCCGGGACTGACCTGCGGTCCGTCTTGTTCAGGCCCGGCGACCCGACGCGCACCGCGCGATACGGAGCCGCGGAGCCCGTCGCCGCGCCCGAGGTGCCGCCGGAGGCGTTGGACGCCATCGTCGTACCCGGGTTGGCTTTTGACCGCGAGGGATATCGCGTGGGCTACGGACGCGGCTACTACGATCGATTTCTCGCCCGGGTCCGTCCGTCGGCGCCGCGCGTCGGCATCGCGTTTGGCGTGCAGATCGTGGACGCGGTGCCCCACCGTGACGGAGATGAGCGGGTCGACGCGATCGTTACGGAGCGCGACATCGTCCGGTGCCAACCGGCGCGTGCTCCGCTCGAAGGCCGCTGGCCCGGCCCCTGATCGGAACAGGAATTTCCCCCCGTGTGGCGAACGCGTCGCCAAGCCCGGGTGCGCGCGCGCAGATTCCCGGGGGAAAGGAGAGCGGGCATGTGGAGGTTCCTCGCATTCGCCATCGCGGTCCTCGCGCTGGGTGTCACGGCGAGCGCGGCGTTTGCATGCGGCTCGAATGACGTCTACGTTCCCCCGCAGAACAGCTCGCCCGCGGTGCAGCAGCCGCAGCCCGGGGCCACGACCTGATCGGCGTCGCATCGCGCCGCCAGGGCGGCGCGATTCTATCGATCCGCGGGCGGCCGGACGGTGTTCCCGGCCGCCCGCATCGCTTGTGCCCGCGGCGGGAGCCGCAGGGCGCAGCCCAACGGGACAGCGGGCAGTGAGCGCGCAGACCGGGGGAGTGGAGGCCCGGTTGCGGCGGCTGGCCGGCGATCGTCGCGCCATCCTGTTCGCGGGGCTCCCCGGGACCGGCAAGAGCTTCCTCGCGCATCGTGCCGCGGAGTTCGCGCACGCCGCCGGGCGCCCCGTGCACCTGTTGCAGTGGGACGTCGTGAGGCCCGTCTTCGAAGCAACCCCGGCCGGACGCCGCTACCCGATGCGGGACGGGATCACGCAGCCGATCATTCGTCGCGCCGCCGGAATCTGGGCACGAGCGGCGGTGGCACGGTGGGACGCCGCGCAGCCCAGGGACGCGGTGCTCATCGGCGAGTGTCCGCTCGTCGGACACCGATTCATCGAGTTGGCCCGGCCTGCGGCGGACGACGCGGAGGCTCTTCTCGCCGGAGCCCGCTGCGTGTTTGCCGTGCCGGTCCCGTCCGTGGAAATCCGGAGGGCCCTGGAAGCGGACCGGAATCGGCGGTCGCTGGAGTGGCGTCACGAACGCGAGCGGGAAGATGCCCTGCCCGCGGTGCTTCGCGCCCTGTGGGACGATGTGGCGGAGGCAGCGCGGCGGTTGGGAATCTCAGAGAGGCGCGCGGATCCCTCGTTTCCCTACGACCCGGACGTATACGCGAAGGTGTACCGGCGCGTCCTCGGTCGGCGCGGCGCCTGCGTGCTGGCGATCGACCGGCTGATGTCCAGCTCCGCCTGCTCGGTGTACGCGTTTTCGTTCCCCACGAATGACGTCATGCCCACATCCGCGGAGGCCGACGAGCAGATCAAGACGGTCGAGGCGGCGTATCCGGATCCGGCGGCCTTGGACCGTGAGGTGGCCCGCTGGTACGCGCCCTAGGTCAGCGCTCGAGTGCCGCGTTGAGCCGGGCGAACCCGGCGTCCAGGTCCGCGATCAGATCATCGACGGACTCCAGGCCGACGTGCAGCCGGATGAGGACGCCGTCACCCGGCCGCGGCCGCACGGTCCGCTCCGGCCGGGCGGGCAGGATCAGGCTTTCGAAACCGCCAAAGCTGGCGCCCATCTTGAACACCGACATGCCGTCGAGCATTGCGGCAACCGCGCGGCCCTGGTCGGTGCGGAGGACCATGCCGAAGAGGCTCGAGGATCCGAGAAAATCTCGCCGCCATAGGCCGTGGCCGGGATCGCCGGGCAGCGCGGGATGCAGCACGCGCGCGACCTCCCGCCGCCCCGCGAGCCACCGCGCGACCTCGAGCGCCGAGCGCTCGTGGTGGCGCATGCGCACCGCGAGCGTCCGCATGCCCCGCAGCGTCGCGTAGCAGAGATCCGGCGACACGCAGTCGCCGAACTCGTCGAGGCCGTCCTTGACCCGCCGGAACAACGCTTCATCCCGTACCGCGATGACGCCCATCAGCAGGTCGGAGTGGCCGGCGAGATACTTCGTTGCGGCTTGGATCTCGACGTCGACGCCGTGGTCGAACGCACGAAAGTTGAGCGGGGTGGCCCATGTGTTGTCGAACAGCACCACGGCGCCGCGGCGGTGGGCGGCCCGCGCGATCGCCGGCACGTCCTGGACCTCGAACGTCTGGGAGCCGGGGGATTCGGCGTACACGATGCGGGTGTTGGGCCGCATGAGGTCGGCGATCGCTTCACCCGCGAGCGGGTCGTAGAATGTCGCTTCGACGCCGAAACGCGCAAGGACGCCCTGGCAGAACATGCGTGTGGGCGCGTAGACGGTGTCGGCGACCAAGATGTGATCCCCCTGCCGGAGAAACGGCAAGAGCGCCTGCGTGATCGCCGAGAACCCGGATGACGTGACGAGCGCTCGATGGGCCCCCGAGAGTTCAGCGAGGGCCTGCGTGAGCGCCATCGTGGTCGGCGTACCGTGGGTGCCGTAGTAGAAGCTCGTGTACTTGCGCTCCTGCCGCCGCTCGAACTCGGCCATCGTCGGAAACAGGATCGTGGAGGCGCGATAGACGGGCGGGTTGACGATCCCGAAGTGCTTCTGCGGCTCCCGTCCGGCGTGGACGAGCCTGGTGTCGGGTTTCATGCGTTGTCCTCCCACGCAAGCGATGTGCCGGTGCGCTGGGACGCGACTTCTATGAGCTTTGCCCCGTTGTCCTCTCCGGAGGGGCTGGGCGGGGCTACCCTCGTCGCTTGCGTCGCCTGATCACGGCGCCGTGCGCTTGACGCGCTCTCACGCCGGTGGGACGATACGGGAGCAGCCGAACGAATGACCGCCGTTCCACGCGAAGGGAGGGATAACGGTGGCGCGACTCGTGCATGGACGGGCTGCTACCAGGTGGGTCGCTCTCTCGATGGCCGTTATTGCCGGGCTGGGCCTGCTCCCAGTCGGCATGAGATCCGCGGCGGCCGCAGCGTCCGGGACGCTGACGGTGACCGTGGGCGGGGTCACTCCCGGCGGACCGGTCCCAGAGATCAACGCTGACTGTGTGCCGATGGGCATGGTCGTGCAAAGGACGGGGCCAACGTCAGCCCTGCCGTCTCTTGGTCACCGGGACCAAGCGGGACCGCGTCATACGCCATCATCGTCCGCGACCCTGACGTCCCGTCGGTGTTCACCGACGCCAATCAGCCCGGCAAGACGATCGCCGCGAGCTTTCCTCGCGTCGACTTCTATCATTGGGTGCTCGTCGACATCCCCGCGGGAACGACGAAGCTTGGCGCCGGCGAGGATTCGAACGGGGTCACCCCCAACGGGAAGCAACCAGGTCCGGTCAAGTATGGCGTCCGCGGTGTCAACAGTTACTCCCGGGATCGCACGGTGGTTACGACGGGCCGTGTCCTCCTTGGAACGACCTGCGGGTACATCATTATCACTTCACCGTTTACGCCTTGGACGTGACCCACCTCGGGGTCTCCGGTAACTTTACCGGCCCGGACGCCCTTCGGGCGATGCAGGGGCACATCCTGGCCAGCGGGGAGATCGTGGGAGTCTATTCTGTGAACCCGGCGGTACGCAAGACGCTCGGCCTCAAGTGATGACCCGAGTTCGATCGCAGGCCGGGAGACTCCCTGGGAAGGCGGCTGGCCGGCACCGCGGTGCGTCGGGGCCGGCGAACAATAAGCGGATAAAGTTGGAAAGTATCGAAGAAAATGGGCTAAATAATGAATAAGAGTGGGCTAAATAATGGCTAAATAATAATGAAGAAAGATAGACTGCGGAGAATAGAAACGCAACCGTCGTTCACGCAAAAGCTACGATGGGGCGGTGCCGAGCGGTGAGCTGGTCGAGAGCGGGCGTCTTCGCCGGGGTATTCGTCGCCGCAGTATGGGTAGGCTACCTTATCGGCGCGACGTTTTTCCCGCGTGCAGCGACGACCGGTGCGTTTCCGGCCGCTCCCCACCCACAGGCCGCCACAGGTTCTTCGTCGGCTAACGCGTCATCCGAAGCCGCTTCGCCCGCGGCACCAAAAGTTTCACACCCCAGTCCCGCCGGCGCGGCGTCAAGCTCGTCCGGTGCTCACCAGCCTTCAGCTCCGAAGCCTTCGCCGTCGGCCCCGGTCCAGTCGGCGATTGCGCCCGTGAAGCCGGTCTCGACGCCGACCCCGGTGACACCGGCCCCAGTGGCGCCCGCCCCGGTAACGCCCATCGCCGGGACCGGACCACGGGCAACGCCCGCCAGCCCGACCCAGGCACCAACAGGTGGGAAGCCGGCGCCCGCGGCGACAACGCCGCCGGCGCAAAACCCAGCGGCGCCGGCTACGGTGGGACCCTCGCCGTCGCGGCAACCGGCGCCGGTACGCGCACGACCAGCACCATCGTCGCCGTCGGCTCCGAGCGCCCAGCACGCGCCGCAACCGGTCGCAGGCCCGGGAGGCGACCTCACGATTCCGATCCCGCCGGCAAGGCCTCCGGTCTCGAGTCCGAAGGAGACGCCGTCTACGCCGGCAGCACCTAAGCCGGCGACCCCGGTGGCTACCGGTCCCGCACCGGGTTCACCGGGCGCGCCCGGGTCCACGTCGGCCCCGGCGTCGTCGCCCGGCTCGGCCGACTCGACCTCCACCGGGGGCGCATCGGGAGGCGTGACGGTCCCGGCGGTGCCATCCCCGTCCTCGAGCCCCAGCGGGAACGGGTCCGGTTCGCAGGGATCGCCGGTTCCGAGCTCTGGCGCCGGCGAAGCACCGGCCGCCGCGCGGGTCCACGTGCAGGCGGGCGTGTTTGACTCGGCGCAGGACGCGGATGATCTCGCCCGGCGCCTGCAGAAGAACGGGTACTCGACGTCGATCAGCAAGGACGCCCCGTACCGGGTGTGGGTGGGCGGCTACCTCGATCGTCCCACGGCCGAGCAGCTCGTCCGCAATCTGCAACAACTCGGCTTTACGGCCACCCTGGTGCCGTAGGACCGCTCGTTGCCCCTCACTGCCCGTCAGGAGCGCGGCGCCGAAGCTTCGTAAGACAGCGGAGTTCCCGCGGCGGGGTCATGAGGCGGCCGCGGATCGTCCACGAGACTTCTCCCACGTAGACATCGCCGTGTGAGTCCACGGCGATGGTGTGCGGGGCCACGAACTCGCCCGGATCACTCCCCGGCAGCGGCGCCCCGACTCGCGCCAGGCGTTGCCCCGTAGCCGTATACACGCTCACGCACGCGCCCAGATTGGCCACCCCCTCGCTCACCGCGAGGCTGGGGCACAACTCGCCGACGTAGACGCGATCGCCCGCCTCATCGTGCGTGTCCACGAAGAGCCCGCACGGGCGATACATGTTGTTCCACTGGGCCTGGTACCGTCCAAGGGCGTTGAAGACCTGCACGCGATGATTCTCGCGGTCGGCGACATAGACCAGTCCCTCCCGATCCACGCAGACGGCGTGGGGCAGGTTGAACTGCCCGGGGTCAGTGCCCGGCTCGCCCCACGATCCGAGGAGCCGTCCGTCCGCGGAGAACCGGTGGATCCGCGAGTTGCCGTAACCGTCCGAGATGTACAATGAGCCGTCCGGGGCGACGGCGACGTGCGTGCAGCGGTTGAACGGGCGTCCGCTGTGCTTCGGGGCCGGCTGGCCGGGCGTGCCGATGGTGAGCAGCACCCGGCCGTCGAGCGCGCACTTGCGCACCGTGTGGTCGCCGTCGTCGGTGAGGTAGATCGTGTCGTCCGGACCCATGGTCACGGCGTGCGGCCGCGTGAAGAGCCCTTCGCCCCAGGATGCGAGCAGCGTGCCGCCGCGATCGAAAACCGTGACCGGATGCTCGCCGCGGCTGAACACGTACACGCGATCCCGCCGATCCACGCCGATGCCCGAGATCTCTTTGAACGACCAGCCCTCGGGGAGCGCCCCCCATCCCTCGACCACCTCGAAGACGTACCCTCCACCGCCCACCGTGACCATGCCGCGCCTCCTCGGGTGTCGTGTGGGTGCCTGCCGCGTACTTTCGACGATCTCGCGCGAGTTTCCGCGCCCGCCGCGGCGGGAGAGTGAAGGCGGCGGGCGAAACCCCGGGGTGGATGAACGGTTCAACGAATTCCGGCCCGTCGCAGCGCACGGGCCCGACCCGAGCCGGCATCTCGTCGACGCGCCGGCTGAGCGTGGCGGCGGTCGGCGCGGGTTGGGCCGTCTTCGTGATTGCGAACGCCCAACGCATCGACGTCGTGCCGTTTTTCGATCGCCTGCGCGTCGTGTATCACGTCGACTACGCCGGGGTCGGCGCGCTCCTGTCAGCGTACCTGCTGGGCTACGTGCTTGCCCAGGTGCCGATGGGGCTGGCCGCGGACAACCTTCCGACCAGGCGCGTCACGATCGGCGGGCTCGCCATCATGACGATCGTGTCCGGGCTCTTTGCCGTGACCCGGCAGTACTGGCTGGCGGTGCTCCTGCGCTTCTGCATGGGCCTGAGCGGCGCCGCTCTGTATTCCTCGACGGTGAAGCAGTTGCTGGGCGCCGCGCCGAGCCGGGGAGCGGCGATGGGGCTGCTGCAGTCGGGCGCCGGTGCGGGTGTTGTCGTCGGGCTCCTGGGGTTGCCGCTCCTCGACCAGGCGATCGGGCTCTGGCCGGCCTTTCTGCTCCTCGCGGCGGCGACCGGGCTGACCTGTGTCTTCGCCGGCGCCTGCCTGCCGGGAGCCGCTCCGGCGCGTCGCCGCGCCGGGTCGATGTCGCAGCAGATCGCGGGCGTTGTGCGAGACCGCTGCTTTCGGTACATCGCCACGTGCAACGCGCTTACGCTGTTCGGCGTCTACGGCATCACGGCGTGGGTGCCGACCTACCTCATCGACGACTTTCAGATGCGACGTGCGGCCGCAGGCGGCGTTGCCGCGTTGATCAACGTGGGCCTGGCGATCGCGTCGCCGGTGAGCGGAGCGCTGTCGGACCGCCTCGGAGCGTGCGCGCCCGTCGTGATTGCGGGCGTGAGCGCGCTTGCCGCCGCGTTTGCGCTCCTCGCGGTCGTCCACAACGTGGCGGGCGTGATCGTGAGCGCAGTGGTCGCCGGACTCGGCATCGCGCTGACGCTGCCGATCCTCACGACGATGACGACGGACATGTTCGGGGTCGCTCGCGCCGGGGTCGCGATTTCGCTCAACATTGCCGTGAGCCAGATCGCGTCGACCATCTCGGGCGTGCTGTTCGGCATGCTCCTGGACGCCACCGGCAGTTTTCGGCTGCTGTGGAGCGTGGGCCTCGCGGTCGTCTTGGCGGCGCTCCTGCCGGCGGGGTTCCTGCGAGGATACGAAGCCGCGGGCGCCACCCCAGGCGCCTGCGATGTCGCCGCGGAAAAGCCAGGGTGAGGACCGCGGCCGCGGGCGCCGGGCGAGCAGGAGGATGCGGGCGCCGGACGCCAAGAGAAGCGCGACGCACGACGGCGGTGCCTGCATGCCTGAGCTACCATTTCTAACGGTCCTCGCGGAAAATCTCGAGCGGGAGGTCCACGGCCGCGCCGCGCGGGATGTGCTCGTGCGGAGCGTATCGGTGCTGAAGACGTTCGATCCTCCCATCACCGCGCTCTCCGGTATGCGGATCACGGCGGTGCGCCGGCGCGGCAAATACCTCCTCGTCGAGTTCGGCGCGGATCTCGTCCTCGTGATGCATCTGATGCGCAACGGCCGCCTGCAGCTTGCGGGCGGGGACGGGCGGGTCCCGCCGCCGGGGCGCACCGCCAAGGATCTTGCGCTCGTCTTGGCGCTCGACGACGGGCGCGATCTTCGCATGATCGAGATCGGACCGAAGAAGCGGGCCGCGGTCTGGTTGTGCCGGCGCGGCGAGGAGATCGGGGGGCCGCTCGCGGGACTCGGTCTGGAGCCGCTGTCGCCGTTGTTCACGCCCGGGGCGCTGGCCCGGATGCTCCGCGGTGCGCACGTCCGGCTCAAGCTGTTTCTCGTGAGCCAGCGCGAAGTCGTCGGCATCGGCAATGCGTTCGCCGACGAGATCCTGTGGGCGGCGCGGCTGTCGCCCCAGGCGATGGCCGACCGGCTCGACGCCGCGGCGGCCGACCGGCTCCACGCCGCCATCGTGGGAACGTTGTCCCGTGCCGTGGATGAGCACCGGCGCGAGTTCGGCGGTACCTTGCCGATGAAGGAGCCGCTGCACCTGCTCGCCGTCCATCGCCATGGGAAAGAGCCGTGCCCCCGGTGCGGCACGCCGATCGCGGTCATCTACTACGAGGACCGGGAAACGTACTACTGCCCCACCTGCCAGTCCGCCGGGAAGGTCTACGCGGATCGCCGTCGCTCGCGTCTGCTGCGATGACGCCGGGGCAATCCCAACCGCGACGCCGAGGCTCGCGCATGGGACGGTACCTCGCCCGCCGAGTGCTCGTCACGCTGCCTTTCGCTGGAGCGCCGGCGGCGTGCGGCAACACGGGCGGCGCGGCCGCGCCTCAGCCCGCGGATCGGGCCTCGACCTCGAACTGCAGGCGGTAGAGCTTGGCGTAGATCCCGTTGCGGCGGAGCAGGTCCGCGTGCCGGCCTTCTTCCACGAGGCGGCCGTGATGCAGCACCAGGATACGGTCCGCGTGCTGGATGGTGGACAGCCGGTGCGCGATCGTGATCGAGGTGCGGCCGCGGAGGGCCGTCGCCATCGCCCGGCGGATCAACGTTTCCGTCTCGGTGTCCACGCTGCTCGTTGCTTCGTCCAGGACGAGGAGGATCTCCGGATCGGCGGCGAGCGCGCGGGCGAATGCGATGAGCTGCTTTTGACCGACGGAGAGGCCGGCGCCGCGCTCCTGGAGCACCGCGCCGTAGCCGCCCGGCAGCGCTTCGATGAAGCGGTGCGCGCCGACCCGTTCGGCCGCGCGGCGAATGTCCTCGGTGCTCAGGTCCGCGTTGCCGAGCCGGATGTTGCTGTCGACGGTTCCCGCGAAGAGAAACACATCCTGCAGCACCAGCCCGATGCGCCGCCGCAGTTCCCGCTGGGCGACCCGGCGCACGTCCACGCCGTCGACCAGCACCTGCCCGCGCTGCGGATCGTAGAATCGGGTGAGCAGGTTGAGGATCGACGTCTTGCCCGCGCCGGTGTGCCCCACGATGGCCACGGATTCGCCCGGCTGGATCGCGAACGTGACGCCGCGCAGCGCCCACGCTTCGTCGTCGTCGTAGGCGAACCAGACGTCGCGAAACTCGAGCCGGCCCCGCCCGTGCGGCAGCGGCGCCGGGGCCGGCGGGTCCTCCACCGTGACCGGCTCGTCGAGCACGCGGAAGATGCGCTCCGACGACGCCATCGCCGCCTGCAGAATATTGAACTTGTCGGAGAGGTCGCGGAGGGGGTCGAAGAACCGCTCCGCGTACTGGACCGTCGCCACGAGCACCCCGAGCGTGGCCGCGGCCCGCACGACCTGCCCGCCCCCATACCACAGCAGGACCGCGACCCCGATTGCGCCGAGCAATTGGATGATCGGGTAGAACTGTGAAAAGTTCCGCGTCGAGCTCAGATTCGCGTCGAGCAGGCTCGCGTTCAACTCGTCGAAGCGCGCGCGGCTGCGGCGTTCCTGCGTGAACAGCTGCGTCACCGTCATGCCCATCAAGTGCTCGTTGAGGAACGCGTTGAGCCGCGCAAGCCGCGTCCGCACGGCCCGGTAGGCGCCCCGCGCCCGCCGCCGGAACCGCTCGGTGACGGCAAACACCGCCGGCAGCACCACGAACGCCGCGAGGGCCAGGCGCCAGTTCATCCACAGCATGATCGCCGTGATGCCCACCAGCGTGGCAACGTCGCCGAAGATGGCGACGACGCCCGACGTGATGAGCTCGTTGAGCGCGTCCACGTCGTTGGTGAGCCGCGTCACCAGCCGGCCGACCGGCGTGCGGGAAAAGAAGCCGAGCGAGAGCGTCTGCAGGTGGCCGAACATCTCCATGCGGAGATCGGCCATGACGCGCTGGCCCACGTACTGCATCAGGTTGCTTTGGAGCCACCGCGCCGCGAACCCCGCGCCGAGGATCGCGACGTACAGCGCCGCGACGCCCGCGAGTCCGCGGGCGTCGGACGCGGGGCCCAGCGCGCGGGCCCCCGCCGCGTGCGGCGCGATGTACCGGTCGATCGCGACGCGGTACAAGAGCGGCCCCACGAGGTCGGCCGCGGACGCGATCAGCAGGACGCCGATCGCCGCGGCGACGACGCGCCGGTACGGCCGCACGTAGCGCAGGAGCCGCCGCATGAGACGGGCGTCGTACGCCCGCCCGATGATCTGGTCCTCGTCGATCATCGCGTTCATGCGCGAGGCGCCCGCGAAGGCGGCCGGGGCTCGGTCGTGATTGGCCCCGCGTCCGGGGCGTCGAGTTCGTCGCGCAGGAGTTGCTGCTCGTACAGCGCGGCGTAGAGTCCGTCCGCGCCGACGAGCGTTTCATGGGTGCCTTGCTCCGCGATCCTCCCGTCGCGGAGGACGACGATCCAGTCCGCGTCTCGGACCGCCGAGATCCGGTGCGAGATCACCAGGCACGTCCGCGTCGCCATGATCCCGCGCAACTCCGCGAGGATGCGCCGCTCGGTGTCGGTGTCGACGCTGCTCAGCGCGTCGTCGAGGATCAGGATGCGGGGGTCCCGGATGACCGCCCGCGCCAGCGCCGTGCGCTGGCGTTGCCCGCCGGAGAGCGTCACGCCGCGCTCGCCGACCACCGTCTCATAGCGGAGCGGAAACCGCTCGATGTCGCCCGCGAGTTGTGCCACCGCCGCCGCCCGGGTGACGGCGGCGCCGCCGTCCGGCGCCCCCGCGGGCTCCTCGCTGCCGTCGAGGCCGAGGCGGACGTTTTCCGCCAGCGTGTCCGAGAACAAGAACGTTTCCTGCGGTACGAGCGCGACGGCGCGGCGAAGCGACACCAGCGACAGGGAGCGCACATCGCGCCCGTCCACGAGCACCTGACCCTGGACCGGATCGTACAGGCGCGGGACGAGGCCGACGAGCGTGCTCTTGCCCGCGCCGGTGGGGCCGACGATCGCCACCGTGCGCCCCGGCGGCACCGCGAACGAAACGTCGCGCAGCACCCGCGCGCCGTCGAAGGCCACCGTCACGTTCTTGAATTCGAGGGCTCCTCGTGGCGTCGCGAGCGCCGCCGGATGCTCCGGATCCCGGATCTCGGGCGTCACGCTGAAGATCTCGTCGAGCCGCTGCATCGACGCGCTTCCCTGCTGCCACAGGTTCGTGATCCATCCCAGCGCCACCATGGGGAAGGTCAGCCGCGCCAAGTAATAGGAAAATTGCACCATCTGCCCGAGCGTCAGTCCGCCCCGAATCACCAGGTCGCCGCCCTGCCACAGCAACACGACGGACGCGAGCCCGAAGATCAGGCCGATCGCGGGCCACAACGCCCCTTGGACCCTGGCCAGCCGCATGTTGACGCCGACGACCGCGTCGACCTCCTCCGCGAAGCGCGCCTGCTCCGCGGGCTCCTGGGCAAACGCCTTGACCACGCGGATGCCGCTCAGGTTCTCCTGCGCCCGCGTGGAGAGGGAGGCGAACTGCGCCTGCACGCGATCGAAACGCCGGTGGATCTCGCGCCCCAGACCGAGGTAGAGGAGCGTGATCAGCGGCATCACCGTGAGCATGAGCAGCGTGAGGCCGGCGTGCAGCGTCAGCATCGCCGCGATTGACGCGACGATCATGATGGTCGTCTGCACGGATCGCATCAGGCCCACGCCCGCGAGCCGTTGGACGGCCCGAATGTCGTTGACCGCGCGGGCCATGAGATCGCCGACGGACATGCGCTGGTAGAACCGGAGCGGCATCCGCTGCAGGTGCGCGAAGTAGTCGTGCCGGAGATCGGATTCGATGCGGTAGGCCACGCTGAGGATCCGGATGCGCATGACGTAGGTTGCCGCCGCCTCCGCGAGCGCGAGCGCGGCTAGGATGCCGGCAAACATTCCCAGCCGCCCGCCCGCACCGTGCTGGATCGCGTCGACCGCGGCCCGCAGGGCCCACGGCGAGAGCTGTGCCATGGCCACGGCCACCGCGGAGGCGGCGTACCCGATCAGGTACGCCCGGCCGTGCCGCCGGACATATTGCCAGAAGCGTCGACTATGCATGGGTCGTCACGCGGACCCCGACCGCGACAGGTTCCCGCGGATCAGCGGACCCGGTATCGCGGCGTGAACCGCTGCACCGTGAGGCGGTGCCGCCGTGCGGACGTCGCCGAGCGGTCCCCCAAGTACTCGGGCGGTTCGCGCGCCGGGCTGCCGCGCTAACGCCTACGGGCAAGCAGTACGCCGTCGCGCAACGGGACGATGACGGCGGAAAAATCCGGATCGGCGAACACGGCGCGCGTGAGCTCGCGGACGCCGGCAGTGGCCGCGTCCCTCACTTTGGAATTCAACACCCGGCCCGACCACAGCATGTTGTCGGACACCAACAGCCCGCCGCGGGCGAGCCGCTCCTTGATCACCGGGAGCGCAGCGGGATAACCGTCCTTCTCGATGTCGTTGAAGATGATGTCAAACGGGCCGTCCGTCCGGCGCAACTGCGCGACCGCCTCGCCGACGTGGTACCGGACGAACTGCTCCAATTCCAGCCGGCGAAGGTATTCACGTGCCTCGTTGGAGAGCGCCTCGTCCCAGACCACGTGGGTTACCTCTCCGCCGCCGTTGTCGCGCACGCCCATGGCGAACCACGCCGTGGAGTAGCCGAAGCCCGATCCCAGCTCAAAGACCCGGCGCGCTCCGCCGAGCCGCGTGACGAGATAGAGAAGATGCCCAACGGCGGGGCCCACGATGGGGAAGCGGCTGTCGCGGGCCCGCGCCTCCATCTCCCGGAGCACCTCATGACGCGGCGGCAGCACCCGTTCGAGGTATGCGGAGATGGAATGGATATCGAGCGTGTCCGTCACAGCGGCCTCCGGGAACGATGAGTAAGCCTTGTGCTGGCAAACGCCGGCGCGGTTGCGCGGATGCCTGACACGGCTTGCCCCGCCCGCACGCGGATGCGAAAATGCCTGTGGGTCCCGTTCCGCCGGAGCGGCGCGCACCGCTCTCACAAGATTTGTGGAGCACGGCGGTCGCTCCTGCTGGCCGGTGGCCCGGATGGCTCCCGGGCGCGTTCCACACGGTGGATGGACGCCGTGGCGGACATCAGGCTCGACGGGAGGCGGTGCTCGGTATGAGCACGATCCTCGTGTCGGGGTCTCACGGGTTGATCGGGTCCGCGCTGGCGCGGGCCCTATCTGCCGGAGGCGACCGGGTCGTTCCGCTCGTGCGGCCCGCGAGCGCGCCCGCGTCTCATGGACTCGTGTGGGACCCGGCGACAGGCCGGGTCGACCCGGGCGGCCTCGAAGGACTGGATGCGGTCGTGCACCTTGCCGGCGAAAATATCGCCGGCGGGAGGTGGACGCTGACGCGCCGAGACCGGATCCGGCGCAGCCGTGTCGACAGCACCGCCTTGCTTGCGCAGACCCTCGCCCGTTTGGCTCGTCCGCCGCGGGTCCTCATCTGCGCATCCGCGGTCGGGTACTACGGCGATCGCGGCGACGAGGTGCTACGCGAGGACAGCGGGCCCGGTACCGGGTACCTGCCGGATCTGTGCCGAGACTGGGAAGCGGCCGCGTCGCCGGCGCGCGCCGCCGGAATTCGGGTCGTCTATGTGCGGAGTGGCACGGTCCTGTCCACGGCCGGCGGGATGCTGCCCCGCGTGCTGCCGTTGTTCCGTCTTGGCCTCGGCGGTGTGCTCGGGAGCGGAGCGCAGTATCTGAGTTGGATCGCGCTGGCCGACCACATCGGAGCGCTCCAGCACGCCCTGGGCTCGGACGCCATTGCGGGGCCCGTCAATCTAGTGGCGCCACAGGCGGTCACCAACCGCGAGTTCACCCGAGCGCTGGGGCGCGCACTGCGGCGCCCGACGCTGTTGCCTGTGCCGGCCGCGGCGCTCCGATTGGCGTTCGGGCGGCTCGCAGACGAGGCGCTCCTGGCGAGCGCGCGCGTCCAACCGGCGCGGCTCTTGGGGTCGGGATACCGGTTTCGCTTCCCAGATCTCGAGGGCGCGCTGGAGGGCCTATTGCGCTGACGCGTGGGGCCATGCTGGTGGAACTTCGGGCCGGGTCTCGCCGGCCGCGGTGTTGCGGGGGGTACCGGCGTCCGATATAATCACCTTTGGCCTCGCCCCGTGGGTGAGGCGGCGTCTCGGGTGCGGCGGGACGCGTCGTTGAGCATGCAGCCAGACGTGGGGACGTAGCTCAGTTGGGAGAGCGCCTGAATCGCACTCAGGAGGTCGGGAGTTCGAATCTCCTCGTCTCCACCACTCTGAGCCTTATTCCCGCCTTATGTTCCCTGCCACCGCGGCGGCAGGTCTGTGAGAGTTGCTACTTTGGCTGCAGGAACGCGAAGTGCGCGCCCTGGCCGTCCCGCAGGACCGCGAAGCGGCCCACGTTCGGGATGTCCGTCGGGGGTCGCATCACGGTCCCCCCAAGTGTCCCGACCTTGGCCGCCGACGCGTCGCAGTTCTCGACCGCGAAGTACGGCATCCAGTTCGGGGGGACGTTCGCGAGGTCCGCCGGCCGCGCCATCATCCCGCCGATCATGGTACCGCCGCTCTTGAAGACCGTGTACATCATGCCGCCGCCGATGTCCACCGGGTCGGCCGTCCACCCGAACGTCTCCTCGTAGAACTTCCCGGCCGCGCCGACGTCGGGCGTCATCAGTTCCTGCCAGCACATCGCGCCGGGTTCGGCCATGATTCCCGCGCCGGCGTGCTGCTTGGCCTGCCAGATCCCAACGTAGGCGCCGGTGGGATCCTGAATCGGCGCCATCCGGCCGGCCTGCATGACGTCGAACGGTCCGTCCACCACTTGCCGTTGTTCTTGCCCACCTTCTTCGCGGTCTCGTCGGCGTTCGTCACACCGATGTAGAGGAACCGGTGCGGCGGGATGCCCTGCGACTGGCGCGCCGCATCGAGCTGGTACAGCCCCGCGACGCGCTGGTTGCGGAGGCTGCACATCGTGTACGTCATGCTCTCGCCCGCCGGCATGTCGTTGAACGACCATCCGAAGAGTCCCCCGTAGAAGCGCTTCGCAGCGGCCGGATCGGTGGTCGCAAGATCAACCCAGCAAAATTCTCCGTGCATGTACGCGGTCTTCGTCGCCATCTGCCCTTCCCGTGTCGGTGCGATTCATTCTGGGCGCCCGTGTCAATCGTCCGCCACTACCGCGCGGCGCAAGACATTCGCCATTGTGGCCTACAGTGCGTAACTTCCGGCGTGTCGCCTGCGAGACCCAAAAATAGTGTTCGTCGCCGCGTCGTTCTCCGCGCCCTGCGTGCGACGGCCTGCCACACTCCGAGGTGTACCGTCTCACCGCGATTATGGGGGGCAGCGGGCCGGAGGGTAAAGGGCCAAATGCGGGCGAAACCATATGACCGCTTGGTGGCGCGGCGAGGCAATGAAGGCCGGCTTGATGGAGGTGAGCCTAGATAAATCCGGAGCGGCTTGGCCTCAGCTTCGGCCCAATCACCCTAAGGCTGCCGCATGCCGGGTCCCGCCGGCGCGCTGTCTACCTCCGCGTCGAGAAAATCGGCGGGAAGGAGGTCAAATCTGCCCTCATCAGCCTTTCCTTGCTTGATCATGTGGAAGCTGTCCCACTGCCGTTGTTTCTTACTCCGTGGAGGAAATGCCGGGGTAGTCCAGTGGGCGAACTCGTCCTGGTCCGTGAACTGCAATTCGTAGAACGCCGGCCCAACGAACGTCTTCACAGGCAACAGTGGCTGGGCCACGAGGTCCTCGAATTGATCGGCTTTGTAGAATCGCGGATTGATTCCGTTCGGGAAGAGCGCGGGTTCCTGGAAGATCTCGCCCTTCGCCAGGTAGTATCGGTGAGCCGGGTCTCGGTAGACCTGCTGGCCGGGGAGGACCCACAACACGTCATCCCATTGGACCATACGAAACAGGCGCGCGACCGCTGGTTTCGCTCCCCGCCGCAGCACCATGTCGCCGTCCCATTTGCACACGTAGCGATACGAGCACAGCGACAAGCACCAATTGTAGTAGTACGTAAGGCTGTGCACTGAATCTTCCGGCGTTGCAAGATGCTCCTGACCGACACGGCCGACCCGGAACGGATAACTGTACAACCGGATCTTGTCTTGCCGATCCCTCTGCGATTTGAGCGCGAGGGCGACCTCCAGCGTTTGGTCACCGCTCGCATTGTCGACCACTACGATCTCATCGAAGACGTCGACAATCGAGCCGAGCGTATACGATAACTTTGCTTCTTCGTTCTTCACGCGTACCATGGCGCTGACGCCTGAGGGTCGGTGGCGATCGCTCAGCGTGAAGTCGAAGTTGCTGATGCGCTCCCGGTTCTGAAACCGGAGCTCGCGCCGGAACACCGCCCTACGCGCCTCTCGGGGTAGCGCCTTACCGATCTGCAATCCCAGCCGAATCGCGGGGCGCATGGCAGGCGGGACAGCGGCTTTCACGATCCGGCCGAGGCCTATCACATTCACCCCGTGCCAACTCCCCCCCGAGAGTCAAGCGAAGCACATCAGTTGTCACGTGCAGTGACGCCCGGCGCTAAGGATTAGGCAAATGTGCTCGGCAAGTCCTCTTCAGGGTATCCCTCGCCGCAATGCGGATCGCGCCGTTTGGGATTCGCGTTACCTCAATGAGGGCGCCCACGGCTTCCAACTGCACGTCAAACGTCACAGATTGCGTGGCATTGCCGCGTAAGCGCGCCCTGAGCACGTACCGGTGGGGCGTCATGCCCGTGCCGGGGCGGTGGGACGGAGGGCCGGTGCAGTGCGGCGGACCGCGGTCGGCGAAGTTGGAGGATGGAAATGGTAGGTCGAGCCCGGCACGGCTTTGCGATGTCACAAACGGCGCGCCTCCCTGGTCTCATGGGCGAGGTTCGATCGAGGGAGGTGCACCGTGAATCGTTCGTCGCACGTCGTCGTGCTGGGCGCCGGCTACGCCGGGATGATGGCCGCCATGCGTCTGGCGCGCAAGACCGACGTTTCCATTACGCTCGTCAACGCCGTCGATGCCTTCCGGGAACGCCTGCGTAACCATCAACTTGTGGGCGGAGCGGCGGTCCCCTCGCGTCCGCTCGCGGCGCTGTTGGGGAGCCCCCGGATCCAGTTTATCCGCGCCACCGTCGAGGCGGTCGTCCCGGGCGCGCGGCGAGTGACCCTCAGGACGGATACCGGCATTCGTGCCGTGGAGTACGATCGTCTCGTGTACGCGCTCGGCAGCGTCGGGGGGACCGGTGCGACTCCCGGCGCGTCCGAGCACGCGTACACCCTCGACCATGCGCCGGCGGAGGCGTTGGCCGGCCGCCTCCCGGAACTCGCGCGCCGCGTCGCCCGGGTCCTGGTGGTTGGAGGCGGGCCCCTCGGTGTCGAAACGGCAACGGAGATCGCAGACGCGCACCCCGGCACGAAGGTTCAGCTCGTTACGCGCGGCCGACTGGCCCCGCGCTTCTCGGACGGCGCTCGCGCCTACATGCGCGCCACGTTGGACAGGCTGGGCGCAAGCGTCGTCGAGCACACCGCGATTGTGGAAGTGCGGCCGCAGGCGGCGATCGCGGCGGACGGGAGGGTCTTCCCCTTCGACGCCTGCGTGTGGGCGGCCGGCTTCGAGGTGTCGGATCTGCCGCGGCGGGCTGGGTTGCGCGTCAATGCGCGCGGGCAGATTCTGACGGATCGAACGCTGCGGTCCCTGTCACACCGCGACGTGTACGCCGCCGGCGACGCGGCCATGCCCGCCGAGGCGCCGGGGGCGCCGGCGCGGATGTCGGTTGCGGTGGCGCTGATGATGGGGGCGCATGCGGCGGACTGCTTGGCGGCAGAATTACGGGGGCGGACCCCAACGGCCTTCGGGATGTCCTACATTGCGGCCGGGATCACCCTGGGGCGACGAAACGGACTGGTGCAATTCTTGAACCCGAGCAGCGACACGCCCACCGATACCATTGTGACGGGACGCGTCGCTCGCGTGCTGCGCGACGTGTTTGCGCGGTTCCCGATAGCGATGATCCGTGCGCAGGGTGTCGCGCCGTGGCTCTTTGAGTGGCCGGGCCGCCGCAAGATGCGGCACCTGCCGGTAACGGCGCCGCAGGCCGCCGGCGTGCCGCCGCGCCACCCGGAGACGAACGCCAGGGCGGGGTGATCGATGAGCGGCGAGCGCGATGGCCACGTGGCGGTCTTTCAACAGCACCGCCCGCTCTTGTTCTCGCTCGCGTACCGGATGCTCGGGAGCGCGGCGGACGCGGAGGACATCTTGCAGGATGCGTACCTCCGCTTCCAATCGGCTTCGCTCGACGGCATCGAGGCGCCGAAAGCGTACCTGTCCGCGATCGTGATTCGATTGTGCCTGAACCACCTGACATCGGCGCGGGCGCGACGGGGGACATATGTCGGCCCGTGGCTGCCCGAGCCGGTGCTGGATGCCGCGCATCCGGAGCTCACCGATCCCGAGACGCGCGCCGTCGAAGCGGATACCATTTCGCTCGCGTTTCTGGTGCTGCTGGAGCAGCTCACCCCTTCGGAACGCGCGGTGTTCCTCTTGCGCGAGGTGTTCGAGTACGAGTACGAGGAGATCGCCAAGACGCTCAACCGGTCGGCCGCCGCCTGCCGCCAGCTGTTCAGCCGGGCGCGAAGCCACATCGCGGACCACCGGCCGCGGTTTCAGGCGAGCCCCGAGGAGCACCGGCGGTTGCTCGATCAGTTCTTGCGGGCGTCCCGGACCGGCGACCTCGAGGGGCTGACGGCGTTGCTCGCCGACGACGTCACGGTCTGGGCCGACGGCGGCGGGAAGGTGCCCGGCGCGGCGCTCCGGCCGGTACACGGACGCCTTAACGTGGCGCGGTTCCTGATCGGTGTGACCGCACGGTTTGCGCCCCCGGGCGGGCGCTTCGCCGTGGTCAACGTGAACGGGAAGCCGACGTTGCTCGTGCAGCGGGCCGACGGGACGCCGTTTGCCGTCGTGAGCATCGAGGTCGAGCGCGGCCGGATCCGCACGGTCTGGGCCATCGGTAACCCGGACAAATTGCGGGCCGTGTAGGCAAGTAGTCAGTACGTGGTCGATTTCGTTGAACTCGCGAGAACGTTTCGCCGACGCCGGGGAAGACCACGCCGGGCTCGTTCCAGTTCATTCGCGGTCGTACCGGCGCGCCGACGTCGGCGCGATTGTTCAAGCATTGGAGCGCCTGGTGAGGCCTCGGCGCGACGTTACGCACAGCGTACTGTATCTAGGCTGTTAGCCTTCCCGCGCACCGGGGAAACATGCTTCGCCGTGGGACAGGCGGTGACGTCATGATGATCGCGGAGTTTGTGCAGCTCATTGCACTCGTGGCGATCGCGGTGGCAAAGGCCGTGCTCGCGATCGTGGGCCTGGTCGCGGCGGCGGCTGCCGCGATCGGCGTGGCGGCCGCGTTGATCGCGTCGCGCCTCGCGGCGCCCGCCTTGCGGAACGTGGCGCGCCCGCGTCTTGCGCGGGCCGCCGCGCGTCCCGGACGCCCCGGCCGCCACGGCGCTTCCGGTCCTAGCGGATTTCCCTCGGGCTCGTCGGGAGCGGAGTGTTTCCTTTGACGGCCTGCCAGAGAATCCGGCTCAGTACCCCGAGGCCCACCTCGTCCGCCTCGTCGAAATCGAGGCGCGCCGACTCCGCCGCGCCCGGCGATGCCGGGGCATTCATGGCGGTCAGGGGTTGCCGCGGCACGGCCGCCGTGTACGGCGCCGGCACTCAGGCGAGGGAGGCGTGGTGGCTTTCGCCGAACGAATCGCTACCACGGGGGCGTAAAAGGGGCGATTTTGATGCCGGATCCGCGCGCCAATGAGACTTTTACAGGGCGTCGACTCACCGTACGGGCACCGTTGAGGCTGGCAACGGTATCGTCGCGTGCATCTGCTGGCGATGCCGGCCGACTCCGCGGCGAGTCCCATCAAGCGTTCCGCGCATTCACCACCTACGTGCGGCTGCCGCCGCCGCGCCGGATCGTCGATGCCGCCCGTGCTCTTGGTCGCGTTGACTCGCTCCTGCGTCGGTGGAGTGCCAGATGGTCTTGGCGGGAGCGGGCGCGTCGCGTTGATCGGCACCGCTTTCTAATGCTGCAGGGTGACATGACATCCGCACGGCTGGACGTCCTTGTTACCGGGAAAGACGCGATGGTGCGCGAGGTAGAGGCCGCGGCGCGGCAACTTATCTGCCGGCGCTGCCCGTTCGTGGCCGACCCGACGCCGCAGTATACTGCCCACGACGCGCTCGCCTGGCTGCGTCGTCAGGGCCGGAACAAGGGGGAGGAACAGGGGTGGCGCCGCCCTCGGAGATCTTGATTCTCGGATGAAGGCTCCGGCCACCCCGTGTGCTGTGCCATACAAGGGTATTGAGTTGACGTGGTGGCTCGATAGTACGGCCGACCAATATCTCCACGGGTCGGCTCGAGACGGACCCAGTGCGTACCAAACGCCGCGGGAGGCAGCTCTTTACGGAGCCGCCTCCCGCTGTCGTGGTTGCGTGCGTCTGTCAGCCAGTGACGTGGACGTTCGTAGCCTGCGGTCCCTTTTGTCCTTGGGTCGGTTCGTACTCGACCTTCTGCCCCTCATTCAACGCCTTGTAGCCGTCCCCGGCGATGCCGCTGAAATGGACAAACAAATCCTTGCTCCCATCATCGGGAGTAATGAAGCCATATCCCTTCTCTGCGTTGAACCACTTGACGGTACCAGCTGCCATGAGTTTCACCCATCCTAAAACAAGCTACCAACCGACTATGCAGTCTGCTGATGCTTCCTCAGTATGACACACTGTCACGCAAACGCAAGGGAATTGTTTTGCCTTCCCTCACATCAGTCATACAGTGATTTGGGGAAAAACGCGTTGAGTGGTCCGGGACGCTCACAAGTCTATCGCCGCGCGATCATGATAGCGCAACGCGCCGCTTCCGACGCTTTGGCGGAGTTGGGGGGAGTAGCGACTTCCGTGCTTCACGTGCGGCCGTCAGGCCATCGATCCTGTCTCTAAGAACGCTCGCCATATCGCCATACGTAGACGGTCGTGGATCCGACAGGCCGGCATAGTACTGGGTCCCGGGCGCGTAGCGCAGGAGGACGGGGCAGCCTTCGAGAGCGGCGCACAAGCTCCGCGCTCTATCGAGGGCCGTTAGATCGGCCCACTGCCCCGCCACCGACCTTGGGACGTGCGAGAGAAGGCTAAGGTCGCCCAACGTTTCGTACCAGGCGAATCGGCTACGTCTTTCAAGGACTTCATCGAGCAGGCGAGTCCAGTCTGCGGCGCTCATAAGCTTCTGGGTCTCCGCGCGCCCGAACGAGGTTTTCATCGCGACGCGCCACTCCATGATACCATTACCCGGGCCGTATCGCACATTCTCGACTCACCCGTGGGAAATTCACTCAGCACCCTCGTTTTAGGCTACACTATGGGAACAGTATAACGCCGGAATGGCACGTGCTCGGTACAGCGATCGAATCACGGCATGGTGGAGGGAAATCATGGCGTTCGATCAAGATCGAAACCGGGCGCTCGTCGCGCTCCGAAATCGGCCTCTAGGGATATCGAGCCGAGAGCTAGCCGGCGCACTGGGCTCGTCTCCGGAAGTCGTTGAGCGGCATCTCCAATATTGTGCGGATTATGGGCTCGTCACTTGGAACAGGAAAAGAGATGCAACTGGGCTTGCCGTAATTACTGACCGAGGCCGCGACTATCTGACGCGACAGCGGCTCTAGCCTAAGCCTAAGCCGACAGTCCCTCCGGCATGCCGGACGGAGGGAATTCCCTGGTTCGCCGTTGGGGGCTAAGACAACCTCAACAGGCGAATTGCCATCGCCTCCATCCAAAGACACGGAAGCGCAAACGTGATCCGCTCATACAGACCGAGCCAAGGGTGGGAGGCGTGCCACAGGCCGCTCCACACCAGCAACAGTACCATGGTCAGCGCGCTTGTGAGAGAGCCGACGAGGACGCTGAACGCGCCGTACCCTCGCCAGGCACGATCGCGTCTGATGCGTGCGGCCGTTGCGAGGCAACTCAGCGGTAGAAGGAGGGCCAGCGCAGCCACCACGCCGAGGTGGATCGCGCCGTGGATCGTCCACGTCCCCACGCGGTCTGTTGGAAACACGGCGATTGACACGAGGCCGAGCCCGCACGCGATGGCAAGAACGTTGATGACGCCCCATACCTTGCCTGGAGCCACGGTCCGCTGGACATGTTCTTGAAACAGAATAATGAGGGCTCCGAAGATGACGAAGTTGGCCGTCTGCACCCAACCGTTAGAGCCCAAGGCGAGCAGGCTGATGTCTGAGCTCAATGGGTTGTACCCGAACTGTGTCTGGCCGAGGATGGTGAGTACGCTCCAGAAGAGGAGCGGCCCAACGACCCCAGCAAGAGCGGGCGCACGCACGTGAGCGAATCGCCTCCACGGACTGGAGTGCGAGTTCATACTGCCGCGCGGTACTCGCGGAAGGCGAGGATACCGGCCGACCTCCAAGTCAGCGCCGATGCTGAGCATGCCACGAAGGAGAATACCCGGGCAACCGGGCAACCGGCCTCTCCCTGGGTCCGTCGTCTGAAGAAGGCGTAGCTTGAATTGCGTACAAGTTATCCTCGGGCATTCTACGTCCCGCGGCCAGCCAGCGGGCCGTGCTCTTGCTCGTACGCGGTCGGTGCGGGTACGGAGTTCAGCCCGTTTGGATCATCCGGCGGCGAAGCATCAGGCTGCGACGCCGGAGCGCCTGCGCGAAAATGTCGGCGCGCTAATTTCGAGTCGCGTTTCGCCTTCTGCTTCAGTTCACGTGCGCGTTTTGCGGCATTATAGTTTGGACGCTTCAAGTATCACGCTCCCTGCTTCGACATCTCAATATATCACTCCGGCGTGCGCTGCGGTAGCATCACGCCGGATCGCAGGAATTTCGGCCTGCGACGCAGTGTGGCGCATAATTCCAGCATGAACGATTTTGACCCGGTTCCGATCGCCACGATATGTCTGCGACCTAGGAACAGCACCCTGGTTTGAGTGCATCCGCCGGATGATCCTTAGTCTTTTGAAGGAAATCGCTCGCCCATTCCTTCCAGCTCACGGACATCTGGGGAACCTCAAGCAATCGCCCGACTTCATCGCGATCACGAGTGTAGATGCGAAACATATCTCGGATGGCGAGATCATGATCAGGTTTCTCGACTACCCGAATCTCATCCCCGGTCCCGACATCACCCTCGGCGACAATTCGGAAGTAAGCTCCCGGTCGCAACGCGTCGGTGAAACGGCGCGGGAACATCTTATCGTTCATCCGAACGCCAAGCCGCCAGCAAGGTATCCGAGGTTCGGAAACCTCGACAACAATGGTTCCGATCTGCCAACGCTCTCCGATGAGCGCGTCGTTCACCGCGATCCCCTCTGTCGTGATATTCTCACCGAACTCACCGTAAGCGAGCGGTCGGCCGATCTCCTGTTCCCACCACCGGGCATCTTCAACCGCGTATGCGTAGAGCACTTTATCGGGTCCCCCGTGCGCCTCGCGATCTGCCTGATCGTCTCCGGCAAGATTGACACCGCGGACTGGGATCCGACCGACGACGGGGGATTTCCAGATGGCACTCTTGGCCGGGCGTCCGCCGTATTCGAACTCGCGAACCGTTCCGACGTTGACTGAGAGAACCTTTCCTCTGGTACTCATCCTTGGTTTCCCTCCTTAGTATGTCATAGTGTCAAATGGCGAGGCTCCAAGGTTGCCAACTTGCGGAGCGGATCATCACTTCTTGTCTGGCGGCTTGAGTCCGCTCGAACACGGCCCGGCAGCGGCGCTGCCGCTCGTCCCGAAGCAGACCGCGACGATGAGGGCGGATTGATTCCGGCCGGCGCCGAGAGCAGGAGCGTGGGGGTCCGTGCAGTGAATCGGCGGGTACACGACCATCACCCCGCCGGGATTCGAAAACCGGCAGGAGGAGCCAATCATGTCGACGCCGAGATCCAGGCCGCTCGCACTCGTCACCGGGGCGTCATCGGGGATCGGCACGGCCTACGCCGAGCGGCTGGCCCGAGACGGCTACGACGTCGTGCTCGTCGCGAGGCGCCGCGAGCGGCTGGAGGTCCTGGCCCAACGGTTGCGCGTCGCGGCCGGCGCGCAGGCAGAGGTGTTGACGGCCGACCTCGCAGACGCCGGAGGCTTGGCCCGGGTCGAGACGCGTGTCGCCGGCGATCCGCCGGTGACGCTGCTCGTCAACAACGCCGGGTTCGGAGGCTACCGGCCGTTCGTGGAAGTCGAACCGAAAGTGATCGACGCTCTGATCGACATCCATATTCGTACCGTCGCACGGCTCAACCGCGCCGCACTGCCCGGCATGGTCCACCGCGGCAGCGGCGGGGTGATCAACGTGGCGTCCCTGCTCGCCCTGAGCGGCGCTCTGCCGCCGAACCCGCTGCCGCACCGAGCCGTGTACGCCGGCGCGAAGGCGTTCATGCTCACGTTCACGCAAGTACTCGCCGGCGAGCTGGCCGGGACCGGCGTCAAGGTGCAGGTCTGCCTGCCGGGGGTGGTGGCGACCGAGTTCCACACGGTCCAGGGAATGGACATGAGCAAGCGGCCGAGGATGACCGCGGAGGACCTGGTGGCCGGGTCGCTGGCCTCCTGGGCCCGGGGCGAAATCATCTGCATCCCGGCCCTGGAGGACGCGTCGCTCATGGATCGCTCCGTGGCCGCGCAGACCGAGGTCGCGCGCACCGCCGCCTTCTCGCCGGCGCTGGCGAGTCGCTACCGGAGCGGCGGGTAGCGGGACCGAGAGCAGGGGTGGACCTACGGTCATCCGCTCAAGTGCGGCCTCGCCCGAGCTTCGCTTCGATATAGAATCGTCATAGAATCGTCGAATCGTCGCCCCGAGGGCTTGATCAGGGCGATCTCGCTCCGCAGCCCTAGCAGGCTGGTCTACGGCAGAAAGGCCGAGGGTAGCACCACAATTTGATTTTTGCTACGAGGAGGAGTCCACTAAGATTCCCGAGAATTGGTAAGGCCATAAGGCCATAATGTAATGATATGGCCTGGCTATCATCTGGAACGGAACATGCCGATTACGCCGGTAAAATCGACAAAGCTTTACCATCTGATCGTCGAGCAACTCAAACAGCTGATCCAGTCCGGCGAGTACCGCCCGGGCGACAAGCTCCCCCCTGAGCGGGAACTGGCACAGAGGCTTCAGGTCAGCCGCGCGCCGGTGCGGGAGGCGCTCGTTGCCCTGGAATTGCTGGATGTCGTAGAAGGCCGCGTTGGCGACGGCTGGTTTGTGAAGCGAGCCCCCGACTCCTCGCTCGACGTGACCGCTGTCGAGAGCCGGCCCCCGTCGGACATCTTGCAGGCGCGCCTACTGATCGAGTGCCCGATCGCGGAGCAGGTCGCGGCGCATCACGATGACGAGCTCGTCGCCGGGCTGCGTCAGGCGGTGCAGGCCTTTGCCGACGAACTGGGGCGAGGACAGTTCAACGGCGAGGCCGATCGGGCGTTTCATCTGCTGCTCGCCCGCGCCAGCGGCAACGCCGTGTTCGCCGACCTCGTGGCCTACCTGTGGGACCTCCAGAACGGTCAGTTCTTTCGTCTCGTCGAGGGCATGACCGGCAACGAGCGTCCGCGCCTGGAACGCTACATCCGGGAACACCGGGCGGTGTACGAGGCGGTTAAGGCCGGCGACGTCGGCCGGGCGCGGGACGCGATGCGGATCCACCTCGAGGGTGTGGCTAAGGATCTCCTGGACTCGTGAGGCAATTTCCGTCGCGGGAAGGGGGACGGTCCACAGAGCATGCAGTCGGCGGAAGGCGTGTCCGGCGCGTCGCGGCTGCCGAGGTATCGGATCCGGTGGAACGCCGAGCCCATGGTCGCGTGGGGCTTTCTCGCCCCGACGCTGCTTCTGCTGGTGTTGCTGGCAGTCTACCCGCTGTGCTACGCGCTGTACCTCAGCATGACGACAACGCAAGTAGGCGTTCCGGGCCGGTTTGTCGGCCCCGCGAATTTTATCCGCCTCCCACGGACCGAGATCTTCTCGCTGACCCTGTGGAACACCGTCTGGTACACGGCCGTGGCGGTGTTCGCGAAGCTAGTCCTCGGCTTGACCCTCGCCCTCGTCCTCGCGCAACGCGTTCCCGGAATGAAGTGGATCCGTGGGGCGGTCCTGGTGCCGTGGGTCGCCCCGATCGCGTTGAGTGTGCTGGCATGGACGTGGATGTTCGACTCCACGTACAGCGTTTTCAACTGGGTGCTGATGCGCCTGCATCTGATCTCGGCCCCGGTGGCCTGGCTGGGCGTTCCCATCCTCGCGCGGTTCGCCGTTGTGCTCGTGAATGTCTGGGCCGGCCTGCCCTTCTTCGCGATGACGTTCCTGGCCGGGCTGGTGACGATTCCGCGGGAACTGTACGAGGCCGCGACGGTTGACGGCGTCGGCGCCCTCGGACAGTTCCGGCGCCTCACGCTCCCGCTGCTGCGGCCCGTGCTCGCGACGGTCGTGCTCTTCTCCGTGGTCATGACCAGCAGCGACTTCGCCACGATCTTCGTGCTGACGCATGGCGGCCCCATGAACACGACGCAGGTCCTGGCGACGCTTGCCTACCGGCTGGGGCTCGCCACCGGCGACCTGGGGAACGGCGCGGCGATTTCACTGTACCTCTTTCCCATCCTCATCGCCGTGACGGCGATTCAAGCGCGGCTGATGCGGAGGTCCTGGCAGTGGTAGGGTCGTCGGCGCGGCGCGCAATCTTGGCATACGCCGGCGCGGCGCCGTTTGTGGTCTTCGCGCTCTTCCCGTTCGTCTGGATGCTGATCACGTCCGTGAAGAAGGACGCCGAGTTGTACGATCTCGCCCAGAACCCCTTCCTGGCCCGCACCGGGATCACTTGGGAGCACTATCGCTTCCTCTTCGAGCACACCGCGTTTCCGCTATGGCTCCGCAACTCCGCGCTGGTCGCGGTGTCGTCGACGGCGGCCTCCGTGGTGCTGGCGCTGCTGGCGGCGTACGCGCTGGCCCGGATGCGGTTTCGCTACGCGGAAGGCGTGTCCACGTTCATCTTCGTGGTGTACTTGATGCCGACGACGCTGTTGTTTCTGCCGCTGGCGCGGCTCGTGTCCCTGCTGCACATTGCGAACACGCTGTGGTCGCTGATCGTCACGTACCCCGCGTTCATGGTGCCGTTCATCACGTGGATGCTCGCAGCGTACCTCGCCGCCATTCCGAAGGATCTGGAGGAAAGCGCCCTGGTGGACGGATGCACGCGGCTGGGCGCGCTGCGCCGCATCGTCCTGCCGCTCGCACGCCCGGGCATCATCACCGCGACGCTGTTCGGCTTTACGCTCGCCTGGAGCGAGTTCATCTACGCGCTGACGTTTATTTCGACGACCAGTCTCAAGACCGTGACGGCCGGCGTCGTCGTCGACCTGATCCGCGGCGACATCTTCTACTGGGGGTCGCTCATGGCCGGCGCCCTGACGGCGTCGCTGCCGGTGGTGGTGTTGTTTTCCCTCTTTCTGGACCACTATGTCTCGGGGTTGACCGCGGGCGCAGTCAAGGGATAGGGGGTGAGGAGATGCGGGGAGGTGAGCGCGGACCGACGGTCCGGATCATGCCATACCGGGGGGGATGCTCATGGGCATGACGCGCAGGAAGTTTCTTGCGGCGACCGCGGGGGCGGGCGCCGGCCTCGTGGCGGGTGCGCTGGCGACGTCCGGCGGGCGCGCGGCGGCGTCCGGGACGATCCGCCTGCTCGCGCACAGCTCCTACAACGAGGACAGCGACAAGGCGATTCAGAAGATCGGCGCCGCGTTTGCGGCCAAGCACGCGGCGACGTTCGTCGGGGAGTTCATCGACCAGCCGCAGGTCGCGGCGAAGCTGACGGCCGAGGAACAGGCGCAGGCGGGACACGATATCGTTGATCTGCAGGACAACTTGCCCGCGATTCACCGGGAGTTTCTCGTGCCGCTGGACGACGTGGTGGCCGACATCACGAAGACCTTCGGCCCGTTCTATGACGTGGCCAAGCGCTCAGGCTACGTCGACGGCCACTGGTTGTCGGTGCCGTGGCTCGGCAACTCCGAGCTCGGCGTCTACCGCGCGGACTACTTCGCGCAGGTCGGCGAGCGGGCGCCGCAGACCTGGGACGACCTGCTCCGCGCGGCGACCAAGCTGAAGAGGGCGGGGCACCCCGTCGGCATCGCGATTAGCCAGACCGAGGACTCGAACGCGGCGCTGTATCCGCTCCTTTGGTCGTTCGGGGCGTCAGTGACGGACGCTGGGGGACGGCTGGCCATCGATTCGCCGGCGACGGGCGCGGCGCTGGACTACGTCCGGAAACTCGCCGCGCAGATGGAGCCGGCCGTGTACTCCTGGGACGACAGCAGCAACAACAAGTATATCCTATCCGGCCGCGGCTCGTACACCATCAACGCCCCCAGCATCTATCTCACGGCCAAGCAGAACCACCTGGCGTTCGCGGGGTCGGTGAAGCACGCGCAGCCCCCGGCGGGCGCAAAGGGCCGGTTCTTCTATGTTGACATCCACGGGTGGGGCGTGTTCAAGTTTAGCCAGAACGTCGACATCTCGAAGCAGTTCCTACGCTCGATGTACACGGCGGAGAGCCAGAAACTGTTCCTCACGCTCGGCGAAGGGTATGACATGCCCGTGCTGCCGCATTTCGACGTCAATCCGCCCTACGCCGTCGATCCGCAGCTGCGGCCGCAGTTGGGCTACATGCCGCACGCCCATCTCGCCTCCTATCCCGCGCCGCCGGACGCGCGCGCGGAGAAAGCGTATCAGACGTTCGTCATCCCGAACATGTTTGCGCGGGCCGCACACGGCGCCTCCAACAGGGACGCGATCGCGTTCGCCACGAAGGCCCTCAAGGACATCGGTTACGCCTAGCTTGCCGCGCGCGCCGGGGGCCAGCGGCTCCCGGCGCGCGCCGACAAGGAGGACTCATGCGGATCACCCAGGTGCGGAGCCGCCAGGTGGACATCCCGTTGCCGGAGCCGTTCTATCCGGCGTGGGCGCCTGGACGAGTGGAGACGCGGATTCGGGTGGCATACGTGCGGATCGAGACGGACGCCGGCCTGTACGGGATTGCGGGTCACGAGTTTTACGGTGCGGAGGAGCAGTGCGTCGCGCGAGTGGCCGCGGACCTCATCGGCCAGGATCCGCTCGAGATCGAGAGGCACGCCGGGACGCTGCGGTACCACTGGCCCTACTTCGGGACGGCCGTGTGGTTCGTCGAGATCGCCCTGTGGGACCTGCTCGGCAAGGCCGCCGGCCTCCCGCTCTTCAAACTGCTGGGCAATGCGCGCGCCGAGCTTGCGGCATACGCGTCGACGGGACAGAACCGGACCCCCGCCCAGCGGGCTGACGACGCCCGCCGGCTGCATGACGAGGGATTTCGGGCGATCAAGCTGAGAATCCACAACGACACGCTCGCCGAGGACATCGCCCAGGTCGCCGCCGTTCGCAGGGCCGTAGGGGACGGCATGGCGATCATGGCGGACGCCAACCAGACGGACGTGCACGATGCGCCGTTCCCCGGCCCGCACTGGTCCTACCATCGCGCGCTGGAGACGGCGAGAGCGCTGGCGGACTACGGCGTCGCGTGGCTCGAGGAGCCGCTCCCCCGGCACGACTACGCATCCCTCCGCCGTCTTCGCGACGCTTCCCCGGTCCCGATCGCCGGCGGCGAAGTCAACCAGGGATTCCCAGAGCTGCAACGCCTGTTGCTGGACGGGTGCTACGATATCCTGCAACCGGATGTGACCTTGTGCGAGGGCTTGCTGCGGACGCGTGCCCTGGCCACGCTGGCACACGCCGCGTCGGTGCCGATCGTTCCGCACACCTGGGGAGACCCGCTCGGGATGGTGGCCAACCTGCACCTGGCCGCGGCGATTCCCAATACGTCGTACTTTGAGTTTCCGCACGACCCGCCGGCGTTTCCCGGCGCCGTGTTCCAGCAGACGCTCCGCGAACCGCTCGTGGTCGACAACGGCATGATCCGGGTGCCGCAGGGCCCGGGGCTGGGCGTGGATCTCCAGGAGTGGATTTTCGAGTAGCGGGAGGGCGGTCGTTGTCGGAAATGGCGGTCCGTGCCCTGACGCTCGTGGCGCCCGGCCGCTACGAGCTGCGCGAATACCCGTTTCCCGAGCCGGCCCCGGGCTGTGTGCTCGTTCGCATCGAGCTGTCCGGCATCTGCGGCACCGACAAGCACACGTATCAAGGCTATACAACGCAGTATGCCGGCACGTCGGCCCCCCGCGTGATCCCGTTTCCGATCATCCAGGGACACGAAAACGTCGGCACGATCGCCGCGATCGGCGGGGACGGGCGATGCGTCGACATCGAGGGGGTGCCGCTCTCGGTCGGCGACCGGGTGGTGGTCGGCGCCAACGTCGTGTGCGGGCGCTGCTACTATTGCCTGCAGGGGTTTCCATACTACCTGTGCGAGCGCATGGTCGACTACGGCAACAACATGAGCGCCGCGACGCCGCCCCATCTCTTCGGCGGCTGGGCGGAATATCTCTACGTTGTTCCGGGGAGCTTCCTCGCGCGCGTACCGGACGACTTACCCTCGGACGTCGCGGTGCTGGCCGAGGTCATGGCGGTCACCGTCGGACTGGATCGCGCCCGGCAAATCTCCGCGGTCCCGTCCGAGCCGTTCCTGGTAGACGATACGGTCGTGGTGCTCGGTGTGGGGCCGCTCGGGGCCTGCTTCGTCATGAAGGCGCGCATGCTCGGAGCGGGCACCATCATCGCCGTGGACCTGTCCGCGTTCCGATTGGAACGCGCCCGTGCGGTGGGCGCGGACCACGCGATCGATGCCGGGCAGACGACGGCGGCGGATCGCCTGGACGTCGTCCGTGCGCACACTCACGGCAGGGGCGCGGACGTCGTGGTGGAGTGCGCCGGCGTACCCCAGGTGCTTCCGGAGGCCCTGGAGATGCTGCGCCCCGGAGGCCTGCTGGTGGAGGCCGGTAACTTCTCGGATCTGGGCGACGTCTCGATCAACCCGCACCGCCATCTGTGCTCCAAGAGCGTCAGAGTGCTGGGCGTGGGCGGTGAAGAGAAGGGCAGCTACGGACCGGGGATGCGGCAAATGGCGCGCTACATGCGGCACTATCCCGTGCGGTCACTGATCTCGCACCGCTTTCCGCTCCGCGACGCCGAGGCGGCCATGCAGGCGTCGATCGCGCCCGACTCGATGAAGGTGGTGTTCGATCCATGGGCGTAAAGATCGGCCTCGTCGGCGCCGGCGCGATGGGGCGCAAGCATCTGCGGGCGCTGGCCACGGACGCGCGCGCGGAGATCGTGGGGGTTGCGGATGCCGTCGAAGATGCCGCCCGGGCCGCCGCCGCGGGCGCCGGCGCCGCCGCGTGCCGCGACCTGGAAGATCTTGCCGCGCTCGGCGTGAACGCGGTGTTTGTGACGCTCCCGAACGTGCATCATGGCCGCGTGGTGCTGGAGGCGCTCGACCGCGGGTTCCACGTGTTTTCGGAGAAGCCGATGGCGACGGATCTCGCGGAGGCGCGGGCCATCCGCGCCCGGGTCCGCCGCGGGCGCGCAGTCTATCAGATGGGCTTCAACCGCCGGTGGGCGCCCGCGTACCGGTTCCTCCGGCGTCACATCGACGCGGGGTTCGAGCCTTACTCGGCCAACGTCAGGATCAATGACGGCGACATGTTGACGCCGAGCTGGTACACCAACGTGGCGGTCTCGGGCGGCTTTATGTACGATACGGCCGTGCACCTCGTCGACATGATCGCGTGGCTCATCGGCCCCGTAGAGTCCGTGTCCGCGCTGGGGCGGCGCAGCTGCTACCCCGACTACGACGACATCGCGCTGCTGCTCCGGTGCCGGGGCGACCGGCCGGTGGCGCTGACCACCTGCGGGCACGCCTCGTGGGCCGCGCCGCAGGAGCGCATGGAGCTGTACGGCGACCACGCCCTGCTCGCCTCGGAGGACCTCGACCGCGTGCGCCTGACCACGCGCGACCTGCCGCATGCGGAATGGCAGCGCCTTCCAGCGCCGGATGAGCTGACCCTGTGGGGCTACGTCGACGAGGATCAGGCGTTCATCGACGCGTGTCTGGAGGGCACGCCGCCGCCCGTCGGCGTCGAGGAGGCGTTCCACAGCGTGGCCGTGCTCGCCGCCGCGTACGAGAGTATCCGGCGCGGCGGCCCGCCAACCTCGGTTCCACGAGACTAGGCGGGCCGAGGACGCCGAACAAGCCGGGCCCGCCGCGCCCGAGATCGTCGATGCGCTCGCCATACTCTCACGCGTGTGAGTTAGGCTACGCAGATGCCGGGCACCGCGATCTTTTGGAATACGTGGGGAGCGTATACGACGCCGGGCGGGTATGCATTTGTCGTCGCCCGAAACTCCGGGTTATTGAACGCCTGCCGGAGCGCGGCCGTGGATTCCCAGACCGCGTAGTTGACAAACACGCGGCTGTCGCCGACGCCCTTGTGCAACTGAGCGGAGATGAAACCCGGTTGGCGCTTCTGCACGATCGACGTGGCCGTCCACGCGTTCAAGAACGCTTGCTCGTCTTCGGGCTCTACCGTGAACGTGTTGATGAGCACGATCGGACCGGTGTCCCGCTGCATCTGAGCGAGCAGGGTCGTCTTGTGGTCCAGCTCCACCATCTTCGCCATGGCGCGCCTCCGTGGTTCGGGGTCTCGAGCCCAGTATGGACCAAGCGCATGGACACGATGTGGCGCCGATGTGGAGGGATTGCGGAGGCCGCACCCCGGATTCAGGCGCCTCCCACGGGGGAGTGCGCGTTGAGCGCGCGATACAGCGCGGGCGTAATGCCGAAGGCGCCTTTGAACGCGCGGCTGAAATGCGCTTGGTCGGCGAAGCCGGTCTCGAGCGCGACGTCGGCCAAGAAGCGGCCGCGTCCAAGTTGTTCTCTCGCATAGTCGAGGCGCCGCATGAGTAGATACCGGTACGGACTTGTGCCGCACATGATCCGGAACTGCCGGGCCAGCGCGTAGCGGTTGAGCCCGGTGACGGCTTCCAGTTCCGACGAATGCACGACGCGCGCCTTCTGGGCGTCGAGATACTGGCGCGCGCGCCTCACGGCCGTCGCGTCGAGGCGGCGCGGGCTCGGCGTTTCCCGGTAGCTTGGGTCGGCCTCCAGCAGCCCGTCTGCCAATTGCACGATCAAGCTGTCGATCGCCAGCGGTTCGTGCGGGCTCTCAAAGGCGCTTTTGACCGCGGCGGCCAGTTTCTGATTATCGGTCACCGGCTCGCGGACAAACGGAAGCGCCCGGGGCCTCCTCGACAGGGCTTGGATCGCCTCGAAAACCAGCGCCGGATCAACGTACAGTTGTCGGTATCCAAAGCCCACCTCGTCCCCGGCATAGCCGTCGTGGGCCTCGTCGGGGTGCAGCACGACGACCTGGCCCGGCATGCTGGTCTCGGTGGCGCCGCGATAGTCGAAGGCCAGCACGCCCACGGTCGTCAGGCAGACCGCATAGGTGTCGTGGCGGTGCTTGTGGTAGGCGCGCCCGTGCAGTCGCGCCTCCAGGAGCTCCACGCCGCATTCCGTGTCGGTGCTCCGCATCCAATCCCGGGCGCACAATCGTTCAAGACCGGTGCCGCTGGCTCTGGTACGCTTCGCAATCATATCGACGGACCTCAACGGCCGGCGTGAGGAGAGGGTCTGCCCATGACGCTCGGTCAAGCGATGGCGTTTACCGTGTTCGCGGTCGTGGCCGCGATCACGCCGGGCCCGAGCAATCTCATTTTAACCTCCACGGGCGCCAGCGTGGGATTGCTGCGGGGGGGGCTACCGTGTCTCGGCGGGCAGGTCATCGGCATGGGGTTTATGATGTTCCTCGTCGCGCTTGGCCTCGGCGCCGTGGTGCTGGCCAGTCCCGGGCTCTTCCTACTCCTCAAGTGGGCCGGCGTCGCCTTTCTCCTCTGGCTCGCGTGGGGGATCGCCACAGCGGACCATAGCGACGCCGCCGGGCAGAGGCGGATTCTCGGTTTTTGGGGCGCCGCGGCGTTTCAGTGGATCAACCCCAAATCGTGGCTCGTCAGCGTCGGCGCCGTCAGCACGTATCTGCATCCCACGGCCGGGGACGCCTTCGGGCAGGCGGTGGGGCTTGGGCTGCTGTTCATACTCGCGGCGTTCCCAAGTTGTTTCCTCTGGCTGGCGTTTGGGGCAAGCCTGCAGCGGCTTTGGCGGACCCGGCGCGCGGCGCGATCACTGAACGTTGGCATGGGGCTGGTGCTTGCCGGAACGGTGCTTCTGTTCATCCGGTAGCGCGACGGCCATTGGCGCCGGGATGTCGATTTTCGAGGTCCCCGGGCGACCATCTGGGGAACGCATCCATGTGCCCGGAGGGACCGCGATGCAGAAGATCACCCCGTTCCTGTGGTTCGACAAGAACGCCGAAGAGGCGGCAGAGTTCTACACCTCGATCTTCCCGAACTCGAAGATCACCAACATCGTGCGCTACGGGGATGCCGGGCCGGGTCCCAAGGGTACGGTGATGGTGGTGGAGTTCGAGCTCGAAGGCCAGCGTGTTATCGCGCTCAACGGAGGGCCGCAATTCAAGTTCACCGAGGCCGTCTCGTTCGTGGTGAACTGCGAGACGCAGGACGAAGTGGACCGGCGGTGGGAGCAGCTGTCGGCGGGTGGCGAGAAGGGCCAGTGTGGCTGGCTCAAGGACAAGTTCGGCCTGTCGTGGCAGGTGGTGCCCACCATCATCCTGCAGTTCCTGCAGGACAAAGACCCCGAGAAATCGCAGCGCGTGATGCGGGCGGTCATGCAGATGGACAAGCTCGACATCCAGCGTGCGCGGGAGGCGTATGCAGGACGGTCGGCGCCCTCGTGATCTCGGAATGATCCGACATAAGACATACGTGGCAGGTCCGCGCGTAGATCCTTAGTCCGCGCCACCACATTTGCGCTGACGGCGCCGCCCCTCCCAAAGTCGCCGTTTCCCAAGATGCCCCGGCTACCGGTGTGGCGCTCCGGTGGCCGGGGTATCGGGGTGTGTGGCTCTCTCATGACGGTCCCCGTTGTTCATCAGCGCGGGAAACTGCAACCTGCGCGTCGAATGGACGGCATAGTTTCCGAACTTTTGTGGCGCGGTTAACGTCTTTTCTTTGACCGGTCCTGCATTGGAAGGGGGGCGCGTCGATGGCATGGAGTTCCCGGGTGGCCCTGCTGTCCATCCTCGTGGTCGTTGTGGCGGCACTGGGGGCGCCGCGGCCGGGCGGGGCCGCCTCCTCGCCGGCCGTGCTCACGTATGCCCTGATCTCCACGGGCACGGACAAGGTCCCGGCATTTACGACCACCGGTGAGGATACGCAGGTCTTCGAGCTGATCTACGGGTCCCTGCTGCGGGTCGACGCCGCGACGCTCAAGATCGGACCTTCGCTCGCGACGAGCTACACGACGAGCGCGGACGGGAAGACGTGGACGTTCAAGCTCCGGCGGGGCGTGAAGTGGCAGCGCGGCTACGGGGAGTTCACGTGCGCGGACGTCCAGTTTACGTGGGACTTCAACAAGAGCCCCGCCAACCACTCGTTTTGGCTGACTCAGGCCTCCATCGTCGACAGCGTCTCCTGCCCGGACCCGTACACCGCCGTCTTCCACCTCACGGCCCCGTTTCTCGGGTTCGCGTGGAACGTCGTCGACGTCGAGCCGTCGACCGGCTGGATCATGTCCAAGGCCGCTTGGGACAAGCTCGGCCGTGATGGTTACGAAAAGACGCCGGTCGGCACGGGGCCGTACATGCTGCAGTCGCTCGTTCCGACCCAGGACATCATCCTCGTCCGCAACCCCGACTACTGGGGACCGCGCCCGAGCGTCGAGGAGATCGACTTCAAGGCGATCGCCGACAGCCAGACCGCTGCGCTCGGCGTGAAGACGGGATCGGTGGACGTCTCGAGCGTCGACGCCGTGATCGCGCAGCAGTACGCGCACACGCCGGGCGTTCGTGTGGTCAACAAGCCGGCATTTTTCACCGACTTTCTCGAAATCAACATGACGGTGAAACCGTTCGACGACGTTCGGGTCCGCCAGGCCATGCGCTACGCGATCGACTACAAAGGGCTGGTCAGCACCGTGCTTCGCGGCTACGGCCGGCCCGGGTACGCGGGGCTCATGATGCCCGGCATGGACGGCTACGACGCGTCGGTCAACCCGCCGAACACCTACGATCCCGATAAGGCGAAGGCGCTGCTCAAAGAAGCGGGCGTGTCGCTTCCGATTCAAGGCTTCTTTACCACGTACAACGACACCAAGGACGTCAACGCCGCGCAGTACGTCGCGGCGAACCTTAGCCAGGTCGGCATCAACATGCAGGCCAGGCCGCTCGAGCGCGGCACGCTCGTGCAGGAGCGGATCAAGCCGACGACCCCGGCGTCCGTGCTGGGCACGACCCTGGCCCCTGATCCTGACTTTCTCTGGTCGCTCACGTTCATCGGCAAGCAGATCCCCCCGGCCGGCCTCAACATCGCGCGCTACACGGGCATCGACCAGCTCTATGACCAGCAGCACACCGCCGCGACGAAGGCCGAGCGGCAGAAGGCGCTCAAGGAGATGCAGCAAAAGGTGGCCACGGACGTGCCGGCGATCGAATTCTGGCAGCAGAACAGCATCTGGCTGGTCAACGACCGGGTGCAGAACTTCGAGGCGAGCGTGCTGTTCAACGGTGATCCGCTCGATCGGGTGTCGCTCAAGCCCTAAGAGGAGGCGTCCGTGACGTACAGCTTTGCGGAGCTGGAGCGACGCCTCGCCGAGGTGCCGAGGCTTTCGCTCATCCACCTCCCAACGCCCGTCGACGAGTGGCCGCGCCTTTCGGCCAGGCTCGGTATTCGCGTCCTCGCGAAGCGGGAGGACCTCACGGGGTTCGCGCTCGGCGGCAACAAGGGCCGCATGTTCGAGTACATCCTCGCGGACGCCGTGCGCAAGGGCGCGGATACGCTCATCGCCGGCGCCGCCGCCCAATCGAACTACTGCCGCCAGCTCGCGGCCGCGGGCGCGAAGCTCGGCCTCCGCGTGATCTTGATCCTCCGGAGCGTGCGACAGGCGGTGGACCGCGAGGTGCAGGGCAATCTCCTCCTCGATCTTCTCGCCGGGGCGGAGGTGCGGGTCGTGGACTGCGAGCCCGCCGCACAGTCGGCCCTGCTCGACGCCGAGGCCGACAAGGTTCGCGCGGCGGGCGGCGTCCCGTATGTCCCGCAGCGCGAGAAGTGCCTGGGCGTCGTGGCCTACGTGCACTGCGGCCTCGAGCTCCTGAAGCAGCTCAAGGAGATGGGGAGATCCCCGTCGGCGATCTATGTGGCCGCGGCGGGTGAGACGCAGGTCGGGCTGGCCTTGGCCGTGAAGGCGTTGGGGGCCGACCTGCGGGTCGTGGGCGTTGACCCCGGCGCGACGTGGATCGACGTGCCGGCCCGCATGGCGCAGATGGCGAATCTCACCGCGGAACGTCTCGGCCTGTCGGTGACCCTCGAACCCGGCGAGATCATCAACACGAGCGCGTACTACGGCGACGGATACGGGTTGCCGACGGCGGCGTCCGTGGAGGCGATCCGGCTGCTGGCCCAAACCGAAGGGGTCTACATCGATCCGGTATACTCCAGCAAAGCCATGGCCGGCCTCATCGCCGAGTGTGCCGCCGGACGCGTCGCCCCGGGCACGGAGGTCGTGTTCGTGCATACGGGCGGTACGCCCGCGCTGTTTCACTATCGAGACCAACTGGGGCTGCCGCAGACCGTCTAAATCGCTACATCTAAATCGCTACATCTGAACCGCCCCGTCGCGGCCCCTCAGCCGCGAGGGCGCCCCGCGCGGCCGGGGCCCCGAGGTCCGTGCGGACGCGTCGAGGATTAACCGCACCGCGGCGGCCCCCCTGGTTTGCCATGTCAGGAATGTCCATACACCCGCGTCAGCAGAGTACCATGACGCTCTTGTGGGCTTTCTCCCGGGTGACTGCGCGCTACGAAAGCAGGGGGCGCCGCTCTCGAGCGCAAAAGATGGGTCGGGTTCTAGGGATTCTGGGCCCCATGGCGGCGCCGGCGAGGTGCCCCGGCGCCGCCGGACGGGCCCGGCATGCGTCCGCCCGGATTCAGGCGGTACGCACATGCGCGCGTGACACGGGGTGTGGATGGAGCGATCGGCTCACTCGTATGGCTCCACGGTGCCTGCCGGCGACACCGGCAGGACCGGACCGCACCATGCGGATCGAGCCGACGCGCCGCACGTCGGCCCCCCGCGCGCTCATCGGTTCGACCCCGGCGACATCCAAAGCCTGGCCTCGCCGGACCCCGAGACCCGCGCATCGGCGTGGGAGCGTCTCTACACGGAGGACTATGTCCTCTCCGTATCGACCGGGAGCGCGACGCCTCGAGACACCTGGCAGGACCACGGCTCGTTCGAATGGGCCGGGTACGCCGTGAGGGTCGCGCGCGTCCTCGAGCCGAGATTTCGGATCCGGGAGGGGGCGGCATTGCGTCCGATCGGAGACCCGGAGGATTTTGCGCAGGAAGCATGGCTGCGGCTGGGCGTCCGGGTCCGGAAAGAGCCGCTCGAGCTGCGCCCCCCCGATCTTGTTCGGGGATTTCAAGCGTATCTCGCCAGGACTGTCCGCAACGTCATCCTCGATGCGCGGCGCAAACTGAAGGGACAGCCGAGCGCGGCGGCGCAGCTTCGGCGGCTCCTCGCCCGATGCACGTCCGACGCCGAACGGTACACGTTGCAGTCCGCGGTCGACCTGGCGCGCGAGGGCGAGCGCTGGGACGACGTGGCGGAGATCGCACGGCGTACGGGCCAAACGCATGCTACCGTGGCCGAGATCCTGACCCGGGTCACGCGGCTTCGGTCGGCCGTGGGAACCGCGTCACAAACGGCCGGCGGCGACGACCCCCGGCGCACAGCCGAGGTCCGGCGCGCGCTCTTCGAATATGCCAAGACGTTGTTCCGGGAGGGCACGAAAGCATACTGGGTCGCCAAGGCAGTCCTCGACAGCGATTTGACCGAAGACGATCTCAAAGGGAAGGGTTCCCTCGACCACGTGAAGCTCATGGATGTTCTGGATCGATTGGGCCAGCCGTGGACCTCACAGGATTCGCGCACCCGCGCCACCGCGCACCCCGTCCACGCGCCGGGCCTCCCGGAGGCGGGCAAATGCCCGCAGTGCCGCGCGGCGCTCTACCAGCAGGCGTCCAGAGTGCTCCGGGCGATTCGTGGCCATGCCGACGCGAGGGCCTTGTGGTTGCGCCTGTCACAGGAGCGTACCCTCGCCCAAGAGGCTGCCGCGCGCGACGCCGCGGCACAGGCACTAGACTTAGCCGACCCGTGGGAGCCGGAATGAGCCGGGAGCGACGGCGACATGCCAAGCGATCCCGTGCCCGGGGGCCGGCCCAGGACCTCCCGGAGCGCCAGGCCGAGATCCAGGCCGACATTCATCGGCTCGATAGGGAGCTTGATCGGCCCCGCGCGTCGGATGCGTGGCTCGAGGATGCGGCGCTGGTGGCGAGCGAACCCATGCTCGGGCATCGGCCACGCGCCGCGGAGCAGGCCGCGCGGCAGCTGGCCGCGATCGCCGCGGTGCGTTCGCTCGACCTCGCCATCGAGGAGCTCACCGACCGTGTCGCGCTTCCGCTGGCGCGGCGGGCCACGTGGGCCGCGATTGGAGGAGCGGGTGCAGAGGCCCGCAGACGAGTGTTGGATGCGGTGGCGTCGCAGCCCGACATCGCGGGGAATCCTCTCGTGCGGCAGCACGCGGGCCTCGATCCTTTTGTTCGACCGGACGTGCCCCCGCGGGTGCTCGTGCTCGATGAGGGGCTCGCCGCGCCGCTGCTGGAAGACCTCTTGATCGCCCCGGGGCGGCCGGTGGTGGTGCTGTCGGCCAGCGCAGCGGATTGGACGCACCCCGATCCGCCGGTCGAGGCCCGCACGGTTCGCCTCCCCGATGACGCGCCGGGCGGGTATGCTCCGGCACCCGCCATCGACGAGATCATGAGTTCGCCCACGCTCTCCCACGCGTGCGCGCTTGCCGAGTGGGGGATCCCGGCGCCGTTGCGCGTGCTCGCTGTCGCGGCCGGAGACGGGGGGGCGATGGCGCGGTTGGAATCGGGCGGTTTGTTCGCCGTGCAAGACGCGCCGATCGGCCCCGTCGCGGTGGCGCGGAGCGACCGTTTCCTGAGCGATCTCGGGCGGCGACCGGATTGGCGCGAGCGCCGTGGCGGATTCTTGGATGCGATCTGCGCCGCGCTCGCGGTCGCCGAGGCGGGAATCGCCGTGGCGCTGTTGCACAAGCTGTTTCTCGCGGGTCAGGAACGGCTCGGCGCGATGCTCGGGAGCGCAATGGCCGCGCGCCTCATCGGGGACGAACCGACGCGCGTGCCCTCGTGGGCCCGCGTGCTCTGCCGTCTCGGGCTGGCCGAACTCGTCCGCCCGGCGCTCGAGCGCGCGGTCGCGGAGAACCCTCACGATCGCGTGCTGCGCTGCGAGCGGGCGCGGACGCTCTACGCGCTCGGCCGGGGACGCGAGGCCTGGGAGGAGACGGAGCAGCTCGTACGGGCGGGTGTCGCGGACGTGCACGTGTGGCGCGTCCGCGCGGAGCTGGAAGAAGCGCAGGGCCGTTTGGAGGATGCGGACCGGAGCCTCGGGCGCGCGTTGGCCGTTGATCCGGGGAATCCAGCCTTGCTCGTCGCTCGAGGCCGCCTTGCCGTGAGGCGGCGGATGGGCGACGATGCCGACCGCTATTTCGGGCGTGCACAGGAGGAAGCCCCGGGCGCAGCCACGATTTGGCACGCTTGGGCCGCCGCTCTTTCGGAGCAGGGGCGGTTTAGCGAAGCGCGGCCGTGCCTGGAGCGCGCCGCCGGTATCGAATGGTGGAACGAGCGGCATCGACCCGAGGGTGCGGCCGCGGCACTCTGGGCCGGCGGGGTCGAGGTTGCCGCGGCGCCGGCCATGCCGACCTCGGACGCCCAGGACGACCCTGAAACGATGCGGCTTCGCCCGCAGTTGGCCGTTGCGCGGGAGGACCCGGCAGATGCGGCCGCGCTGGTGGAGGACGTGATCGCAGCGGCCGACAACCCGGAGGTTCTCGAGAAGGCCGCCGACGTGGCGAGGCGCGCGGGACGGTTTCACGCCGCCGTGCGCGCGCTGCGCCAGGCGCTCCGGCTCGCCCCGAGACGCGCCGAGCTGCACGCGGCATGGAGTGCTCTGCTGGGGCAGGTGGGGCGGGTCGTCGAGGTGGGCGCGCCTCGGTCATTCGCGCCTTCGAGCGGGTCAGGGCTGGGCACCGTCTTTGCTGCGGACACGCCGGTGTCCGCAACTCCCGCGCTGATGTACACCGACCGTGATCTCCGTGTTGCAGTCGTCGAGGCCGCGGAAGGCGACTACGTGGTCGTCGCCGAACGGGCTCGCCGCCCGGTGGAGGGAGCGCTCGTGACGTTGCTGCAACGTGATCCGTCAGGCCAGTGGCAGCAACGCGCGGCGGGGTTGACGGGGCAGGACGGCGAAGGCCGTGTCGAGCCGGCGGAGGCCGTCCGCGACGTGACGCGATCGCCGGCGGCCGACTACACATGGCACATCCTGCTCCCGCCCACCGATACAGATGGCCGCGGATGACGGTGGCCGCTTCCTTCGTGTAATCGAACGCGCTGGGGCGCTGTTTGAAGACGGCGCGCCGGTGGTCGCGGCGCGCACGCTGGTCGGGTGCATGCCGGGGATGTCCCGGCTCGAGTGCAGGCTGTCCTGCCACGTGCTCCGCGCGGCCGTCCGGCAGGCCGGCCGGTGGACCGACTCCGAGCGCGCGGCCGTCCGTGCCGAGTTGAACCGGCTGTCTGCCCCGGGCCCGCTTGCCTCGGAGCATCGGACGCTGGTGTCCCTCCTCGATGCAACGCCGCTCCGCAAACCCGGGACGCCCGTGATCGGCCGCGCGAACGTGCTCGTCACCGCGCGCGACGACGGTGTGGGGCAGTACGGGCGCGTCGTGCATCTCGACGTCTTTGTGCGTCCGGGGGGAGGGAGCATCCGGTTCGAGCAGGCGAGCGACGACCTGGCCCAATTTCGAGGTTTCTACCAAGGGGTCTTGGCGGCCGAAGAATATCTTCTCCGGCGAACCCGGGGATCGCTCGCCGCCGCGCTGTACCTTCACGCCGGCTCCGTGCGCGGGCTCATGCCGCTGCTGCGGCGCGGATCGCGGCTGTCCGGGGCGTCACTTGGGCTGAGCACCGCGATGGCGGCGCTGTCCGCTTTTTTGAATCTCGGGCTTCCGGAGGATGTTGCATTTACTGGCGGCGTCGATCCGCGCGGCCGGGTTGACCCGGTGGGCGACGTCACCACCAAGCTGCAGGCGGCTCAGGAGCGGGGGGTCGGGCGAGTGTACATCCCGTTGGGCAACGCGGACGCGATCACGGCGCTCGTTCGCCCGGGCATGAACGTTGTGACCGTCGCGACGATCGACGATGCGGCGTCACAGGCGTGGACGTCCGATGAGATAGAGCGCTCCCTGGATCGGTTGCACAGGATCGCGCCCAGAGCGTCCGAGACCCCCGCGCTCCACAGCGAGCGCTCCGCGGGGACGCGCCGGGTCCTCCTCAGCTGGGTAGGCAGAGCCGATCCGTTCGGGGAATACATGGATGCCGCGGCCGGGGACACGTCCGTGGAAGTTGTGGAAGAGGGTCCGCTGCTCACGCTTTGCCGGATTCTCCGACCGGACGCCGTTATGCTGTTCCACACGACAGCTCCCGACCGGCGGAACGATTACACGGACCGGGCGGCCGAAGTCGAGCGCGTGATCGGAGAGATGTTGCCGGGAGCGCCGGTCCACCTTCGACCGCTGCCGGCGGTTCGAGATCCGAGCGATTACGCCCAACTGGTGCCCGCCCTACGCCGGGACGTTTCCGGCATCGTGGCCGCGGCATCCCGAGAGGCGGATCCCACGGAGTTTGTCGTGAACCTGTCCTCCGGGTCACCCCAGATGGAAACGACCTGGCACCTGCTTAAAGCCTGGCGCGTCATCCCCGCGCGCCTCTTCCAGGTGCGGGAGGCGCGGTTCGCGGGCGCGGGCGAGGCGCGCGTCCGCGAGGTCGTGCTGCCGTCATACGTGTGAGGGGAGGGTAACATGCCCGCCGAAGGGCAACAGGCGTAACCGGATTCGGATCAACCCAAGATCTTCTTCCTCGCGGGCCTCAGAGATGTCATCAGGGTGAGGTAGAGCGGCATGCCAGCCGGGACGGTCAAATGGTTCAGCGTGGCAAAAGGATACGGCTTCATCACTCCGCAGGACGGGGGCAACGACATCTTCGTCCACCGCACTGCGATTCTGGGCGACGGCCACAGGGCGCTCACCATGGGCGACAGGGTCGAGTACGAGATCACAGAGGGGCAAAAGGGCCCGCAGGCGGTGAGCGTCAGGATCGTCCCGAATGCCATCTCGGAGGAAGTCCAATCAAAGATCTTCGTTCTCGCGGGTGTCAAAGAGCTCGCGCTGCGGGAAGTTCAGAGCGCGCTGGCCCCGATGGTGTTACAGCAACTCGAAGCGCTGGAGAAAGCCGTCCCGGACGGTGACTGGTGGGCGGCGGGCGTTATTCCCTATCTCACCAAGCAGGATTGGCGAAATATCAGAAGCGGCGCGCGGCCGGACAATGTCCCGTCCGCTCAGGGCAAAGAGTGGTTCGCAAAGAAGCTGGAAGATGTGGGCTTCTTACTGAGATATCTGAAGACGGAGGGGCGGCGGGAGGACGACGACACCCCGAGGCAGGAGTCCGGGCTTTCCGTCTGGTCGATCCTCAGATTTGGCGAGCGGTTCCGGAACCGACGTGGAGAGCCTCTAAACTTCCCGGGAGAGATCGAGACCCTTCACCAGTTCCGCAACGACATGTCGCACGTCAAGCCCGACAAATGGAGAAGCGACACCGATGATGCGATCACCGCGGCGGAGCGGCTCTTTGAGAAGCTCCAGCTGCCCGATCACTTACGGGCCGTCGCCTCCCTGAGGCGGGTGAAACCCATCGTTAGGGGCGTGATCGAGCGCCTCAAGCCCGATTTGCTCACGCATCCCGGCGCGATCCTCGCTGTGCAACCATATGCCAGCATCGCGGACCTGCGGGATGCCAAGGAGAGCGGCGAACTCCAGATCTTGGAGGGGGCAACGCAAAGGGTCACGGTCAAGGGGACATTTGCTCCCCGCCTGCTCCTCGACCGTTTCCGCCTGTCGCAGAGAAAGGACGCGTCCCCGAAAAGACGCTCGGGCGCATGGCGAACCGACCTGCAACGCTGGCTCTTTCGTGGGTTTGAGCACTGGGCCCCGTCGTGGGATGCGCGAGACGCGGTGTCGGCGCCCGCCGGGGACAAGCCGGAACTGGTCGTGGGCCAACTCGTCGACGACGGCCGCGATGAAGGCGAATCCGTCTGCGTCGTCCTGCGCGGCTCGCACGCGAGAACGGCGAAGGGCATGCTCCAAAAAGGAATGCCGGACCAGCTCGCTTGTTTCACGGCGGAGCTGACCGGGCGGCTCGCTTACCAGATTGAGGTCGCCGAGTTAGAGCAGCTCCGCGGATCCGTCTTCAGCGGCAAGGACTTCTGCATTGTGGTCGACGATAGGGACGGCGGCTTCACACCCAAGGGAGCACCAGAGTCCTATACCGGGTACCTGTGGAAGTGCATTGCGCCGGAGAAGTGGATCGACGGCAAGCGCTACCTTCACTTCCAGGATGTGATCTTCGTCTGGGAGCACATCGAATTGACCAACTCCGAATGTGTGAAGTGGGCCCTTGAGAGCATCGACACCAAGTGTGCCTGTTTCGCGAGGAGTGCGGACTACGGCGCCTTCAAGCTCCTGGACAAATCGGACGCGATTGTCCATGGCGAGCGAGACCTGCCGTGGCGACTCTATGATCTGCGCGACGAGCCGGCACCGCCGTCATCGCCGTCGACGGCCGGCGCCCGGTGGATTGTTCCGGGGCAGGGAATCGGCAAGCTCCGGCTCGGCGCGACGATTGACGGCGCGGTCGCCGCGATGGGCAGGGACGCGGATCATCAGCGTGGGGCGAAGCAGGGCACGATCTACCAGTGGATCTTGAGCGGGCCGGGCGGCGCACCGGAGACGCCATACGTCGCGATCATTGTGGACTCCGGGACGGGACGCGTGGACACCGTGGAGATCTGTGGGGCCCCTGAGTTTACGACGCGGGACGGCCATCGAGTTTCCGACAGCGTGGCCGCGTTCATCGAGGAGTTCGGTCAACCGGCCTCCTCGCGGCAATCCACGACCGAGCAGCTGTGGGAGTTTCGAAACGGCGCCTACGTCGCGACCAAGCCCGATTCGGACGTCGTCGCGAAAGTGGGCGTCACCAATCGATCCCAGCAAGGCACCGTGCCGCGAAGTGGCGAGTCCCGCGATGCATGACCCGGCACGTGGAAGCGACGCCTTGAGACCGTTGGGTGGAGGGCCCCGTGGTCGTGTTCGAGGTTAGCGTCGCGCGAGCGTGTGGTTCACGCGTCTACCAAGGCTGCGCCACGCTACCAGACCGCCGGGCATCGCGGTAATTTGGGCTCTGGCATCCGCGAACAACGGAGAGCGCTCCGGGCGCTCGATACCGTACACCGCGCGATAGATCCAGCTGAGCGCCGAGAGCAGCGCACGTTGCGGCAATTGCGGCGCCCCGTACACCCGCCCGAATTCCTTGTACATGAGGCGGAGGGCCGGGGCGTCCGCCGGGTGCGGCTCGCGCCCCGGTAGGGCGGGTTGCCGGTACGTGACCGCCGCTTCGTGAAACCCGAGTTTCCGAAAGATCCGGCCCTGCGGCCCGCGTGGGTCGCACTCAACGTACCAGCCCGTCGCCCCCAGGCCGTCCCGGACCATTTGTTCTTCGATGCGCGCCACGAGCGCGCCGAAGCGGCCCGTGCCCCGGAGCGGAGGGCCGAAGGCGACGTAACCGCCAAACCCCGCGCCCGGCAGCGTAAAGAACGACGCCATGCCGCCCACGCTGCCTGTGGGCCTCGCGCGCAACGCCCACAGGTGGTACGCGTAGCGGCGGTCCCGCCTCGCGCGTGAGAGCAACGCGGCGAATGCATCGGACCTGATGCTGGTTGCGCCCGCCGCAAACGCACTCGTGTACAGCGTTGTGACGCGACTCAGATCGGCATCGCGCGCGCCGGTGATCTCGTGGACGTGGAGGTCCCGCCCCGGCACCCGGCCTAGGTACGCGCGCAACGACAGGAGCGGAACCGCGCGGCGGCGCGCGAGATACCGGCGCATCTGCTTGTATTCTGCCGACTGTGCGGGACGAAGCGGCATCATCGCCCACCGGATGTACTCGTGCACGGCGCGCTCGACCACGCGTGAGGGCACGTGTTCCCGGAGCGCCTGGTTGATCGGCTTGGCCGCCAGCAGCAGATGCGTGACCGGGCGCTGTACGCGGGACAACGCGGGCTGTACGTAAGGGAAGTCCAGCTTGCGAAATCCCCACCCATCCCAGATGCCGAGACGGTCGAACGGGTCCGGGTATGCGTGATCGTCCGTGAATTTGAAGGGATCTTCAAGCTCGGCCAGCATGAGATCGAGGCCGCGGCCCAAGCTGCGCCGGGCGTCCGCGGCGGCCACGCGCTCCGCCCATCGCAGCATGCGTGAACCCAGCCGGTACCGTCGCCATCCCGGGGCGGTCACGATGAACTCCACGATACCGGCGTTGGGCTGCGCCAGGTAATCCATGATGACCCCGGCGATGGGCCGGTCGCGGTGCCGTGCGATCAGGATGTGATAGTTGTTGGGACCGTAGCCGCCCCGCGCCTTGAAGGCAAGGTATCCCTCCAGCCTCTCCACCGCTTCCTGCTCATCGGGCTGCGGGAACGCGGGCCGGTACGTTTCTTCGTAAAAGCGGCGGAGGATGCCCCGATCCTCCTGCGACACCGTGAGTTCGCGGAACGAGAGGGCGAGCGCGCGGTTCGCCGCGGCCCTGCTTCGCGATCGCTTCGTGCGCATGATTCCCGCCATCGGCCGGCTGCTAGCGTTCGACGGCGAAAATCCGGGCGCCTGTCGCGGCCATGTCAGGAAATCCCCGAGTGGTGCGTCAAGACAAGCTGTTCGAAACGGCGAGCGAAACCGGGCGGCCGGGATGTCAGGAAGTCCACGGGCGGCCCGTCAGGTAAAGATAACGAGAGCACGGAGGCAAGGGCGGCGTAAGGCGCGGGACAGCCCGCGGTGCCGAGAGAGAGGGGGAAGCTATGCGGTTACGGCAACACGAGCGGCTGGCGGTCCGGCTGCGGCAGGCAAAGGCGCGAGGCGACGTCCTCGGGGTGACGCGGTTGCAGCAGGCGCTGGCGAAGCGGGCGGAGGAGGCGGCCGCGGCCCGCCGGCCGGAACGGATCAGCCTCCGGACGATAGGAGCGCCCACGGCGCGCGAGGCGCACCGGGTAAAGCGGGCAACGGTGGTCGCCGCGGGTACGGTCGACGCGGTCGCGGTGTTCCGGGTCACGCCGGGGGTGTGGGCAGATTGGGCGGCGGACTCGTGACGGAGGCCAGACATGACGAGCGGGATGATGCGGAAGGGGGAAGCATGACGAACGTGCTCACAGCGGTGCCGCCGCAGCAGACGGCGCGGGACGTCCGGGGCGTCGAGGCGCTGCCGGCGTGGCTCGCGGAGATCGAGCGGCTGCGCGCCGCGCGCGCGGCGCATTTCTTCGTCCTCCACGGGAACGTCGCCGACTACGTGTACGACGGAGCGCTCCCGCCGTACCGATTGCTGACGTACCTGGTGCGGTATCTCCGCGCTCACGGCTACGAGCGGGTGGGGACGTTCAGCATCTCGGATGGGCTCTCCTGGGCTTCACCCGAGGGCGCCGCTCCGGGCGGGAGCGCGCCCGCCCCGGCGGCAGTGTCGCGTCGCTCCGGCACGCTGATCGAGGAGTTGCGTCAACTCGAGCGGGCCCTCGTGGCCACGCGCGAGGTGCCGACCGCGGTCGTCATCGAGCACCTCGACTTCCTCGTGCCGGCAAGCGCCTCGGCGCAGGACCGGGACACGGCCGCGGCAATCGAGATCTTGCTGCGGCTCGCGCTGAACGACGGATTGCGGGCTGCCCCGGTCGCGGTTATCGGCTTGGCCCGATCGCTGGAAGCGGTGGCGCCCGCGCTGGCCGATACCATCGGCGCCGTGGCCGTCGTCGCCGCCCCCCTGCCCGACGCCGACGAGCGGCGGGGGTTTCTGACATACCTGGCCGCGCCCGCCAACGTGGTAGGGCTGGCGCCTCTGGCGCCGGAGCTGTCGCTCGACACTGTGGTCAACCTCACGCAGGGCATGACCCTCGGCGGGCTCGACGCCCTGAACCGTCTGGCGCGGATGTCGGGGGAACCGATCACGTCCGAGGGCGTACGCGCGCACAAGACGGAGGCGGTCGAGCGCCAGAGCCACGGGTTGCTGGAGGAGCTCGAGCCCCGGTACGGGTTCGATTCGGTCGGCGGGCTGGCGTACGTCATCGATTACCTGCGCACCGTGGTCGCGCACGTTCGGGACCGGCGCCTGGAGGCGGTACCGAAAGGCATCCTGCTCGCGGGACCGCCCGGCACCGGCAAAACCTTGGTCGCGGAGGCGCTCGCGACCGAAGCCGGTTTCAACCTCGTCCGCCTGGGCGACGTCCGGAGCAAGTGGGTCGGCGAGACCGAACGCAACCTGTCGCAGGTGCTCCGGCTCCTGCTGGAATTGGCGCCGGTCGTGGTGTTCGTCGACGAGGTCGACCAGGCGGTGGGCCGCCGGAACGAGGGGTGGGACGGCGACAGCGGTGTATCCGCGCGCATGTTCGCGCGTATTCTCAACTTCATGGGCAAGAACGAGCATCGCGGCCGCGTCGTGTGGATCGCCGCGACGAACCGGCCCGACCTGCTGGACGAGGCCATGATCCGGCGCTTCGATCGGGTATTCCCATTCTTTGTGCCCGGGCCGCAGGAGCGCGAGCGCATCTTGAGGGTGATGCCCAAGATCACCGGTGCCGCCTACGCTCCGGGGCTGGAACTGACACGGGTCGTGGAAGCGACGGAGGGGCTTACGGGCAGCGCGCTGGAGACCCTGGTGCGGCGCGCCGTGGAACTGGCGGACGGGTCGCCGCTGACCGAGGCGCACCTGCTGCTTGCCGCGGACGACTACAAGCCCAATCACGACCCCGCGACGTATGAGCGCCAGAGCCTGCTGGCGCTCAACGCCGCCAACCTGTTCTCGGCGTTGCCGGCCGAGCCGGACCTGCCGCCGGACCTCCGTGCCTTGGTGGAAGCGATGCGCCAGTCGCGTTCGGCGGCGCCGCTGCTGGAACGCCTGCGCCAATTACGGTGCTCGTGAGGAGGATGGCATCCATGACGCCGTTGACCATCATTCCCCGCGGGTTCATGCCTGCGGGCCGGGCGCGCCGGACCCCCGACCCTACGTGCGAGCAGTGCCCGCAACGCCTCGCGCTCGCCCAGCGGATGGAGATCCAGGAGCGCCAGCTGGCTGAGCAGTGCCGCCTGGCGCATGCGCGGCTGCAAGATGCGGCCGACCTCCGGCGGCGCCTGGCGGCCCTGGAGCAACGTAATCGCGAGCTGGAGGCGGCGCTCGCCGCACACGGGTCCGCGGGCGGCACGCCCGGCGCTGCCGGCGCCGCGGATGCGTCCCGCGTGGCGGTGCTCTTGCGCACGCCGTCCGTCGGCGAGATCCCCATCGTGCGACCACGGTCGCAGCAGCGCGGTTCCGAGGACACTCGTTGAACGTGCGCGACATCGAGCAGACCGCTCGCGGCAACCTGCGCGCGGAAGGGTGGTGACGATGCTGCGTCTCCTGCTGGCGATGCTGCTGTTCGGGGCCATGGCGCGGGTACTTCGCCTGTTCGTCTGGATGGTGATGGCGCTGCTCGCCGCCTCGGCATTCGGAGGCCCTCTGTTCGGCTTGAGCCCGGAGCGGTGGCTCTGGATGATCCTGCGCGGCTTTAATTGAGGCATAAGGCGTCGCTGGGTCCTGCTCTACCGCAGCACTCGCTAAGATTGTCAGGAAGCCCCGCCGCCACACGTTGGAGAGGTGCAGCGGGAAGCAAGCATCCCATGCCACGAACGGTGGCGTGAGGGACGGCGTAAGGCGCGGGGCAGCCCGCGGTGCCGAGAGAGGAGCAGATATGCACGTTGTTGCGGGGCGGGAAGCATACGCGCCGTGGATCGTCATCACGGGGCTCGATGGGTCGGGCAAGAGCACCCTCGTCGCCCGCCTCGCCCGGACCGATGGTGCCTGCCGGTTCCGGTTGCCGTACCACGGGTTCGTGAAGGAGGAGCTGGCGCGATCCGGCGACGGCCGGCCGTTCGGCGATGTCCGCACCGACCGCTTGCTTTTCGCCGCCGACGCGCGCCTTACGAACTACCGCATCCGCGAGTGGCGCCGGACCCATCGCCTGCTCGTCTCCCAGCGCGGATGGATGGACAACTATGTCTTCGGAGCGGTGCAGGGCGTCTCGTATGAGGAGACGGCGGCGCTGCTGGGCACGACCGAGCTGGAGCGCCCCTCCGCCATCGTGCATCTGGTCGCAGACCCACGCGTAGCGTACGAGCGTATCCGAACCGACCCCCACGCCGACAAGTTCGAGACGATGGCGTTCATGCGGCGTCAGCATCGCGAGACGCTCCGCTTGTTCGAGGGCGTGCGGCAGGGATTGCCGTCGCTGGGCGTGTTTGCCGGCATCCCGGCCGTTTTGATCGACAGCACGGACATGACCCGGGATGCGGTCGAGCGGGCCGCCCGGGCGTTCTTGCGACACGCGGGCCTCGACCCGGCGTGTTCGGCCATCGTCGTTGCGGCGCGTAAAACGAGAAGCGAGGTGTGCGCATGATGGTTACCTGTCCCGCGTGCGGATTCAGGCATTGGATGTTTGACACCGCGTGCCCGGCGTGCAAGCTTCCGTGGACGCTCGCCTGGGCGTTCGGCCCGAGCCGGCGTAGCGGCACCGCCGTGGCGGGCGCGGGTTCCGGCGCGGCCGTCGCCGCGGCGGCGGCAGCGGGAGTCCTCCGCTGCGTGCTGCTGGTGGGGGGCGTCGTGGTTGGCGCCGTCGTCCTAGCGATCGTCAGCATCATGGGACAGGCGCTCCGCGGCGGGGCCCGAGGCTTGGGAGCGGGACGGGGCCTCGGCCTGGGTGCCGGCTCGGGATTTGGCCTCCCGTACGGGAGTGGGCTGCAGTCCTCGTGGCTGTCTTCTGGAGGCGGCTTCGCTCAGGCGGCCGGGCGCCGGCTTCTCGGCCGGTGATGATAGGCGGCGTGCTCTCTTTTGCACCCAAGCGCCGGGCGATGTCAGGACCCGGACGATGGCGCGTCGACATTGACGTAAGCCCGGCCCGGGCGACGACGGAGACATGAGCGACGGCGTAAGGCGCGGGAGAGCCCGCGGTGCCGCATAGGAGGAAGCGTGTATGGAAGAGATGATGAGCAAGATGGCGACATCGGTTGCGAGTGACGCCGGGGGAGAGGGCGGCAGCGCTTCGAGCGTACCCGACGCTGCGGCGACGCTCCGGCTCACCGTTGTGAACCCGGCGGACAACCTGACCCTTGATTTGCCGGAGGTGCCCGCCGAGATGACCCCGGCACAGCTGATCGAGGAGCTCATGCGGCAGGGGCATCTGCCGGCGGCGCCGGGCGGACGCGGGTACCTCGTGTCGGTCCGTGGCGGTCATGACCTGGATCCCGGGCAAAGCCTTGCGGCCGGGCACGTGACCGACGGGGCGACGCTCCAGCTGTTCACCCACACGCCGGGCGCCGCCGCGACGGCGGTCCCCCGCGAGCGGCTCCGGAGCGTCCACGGTGAGTGATCGTCACCGTGAGGCGATGGCGACTCGCCCCGCCGCGCTGGACGCCGAGCGCCCCGGTGCGCGGCCACGCATTACCGTTGCGCTGCCGGCGACCTCGCCGTTCTCGCGGCAGATGCTCGTCCCCGGTTGGGACCAGGGCCGCCTCGAGCGGGCACGGGTGCTTATCGCAGGGGCCGGGGCGCTCGGCAACGCCGCCGCGGCGAACCTCGCGTTGATCGGGGCGGGACACCTGGCGGTGGCGGACTTCGACCGGATCGAAGTCTCGAACCTCAGCCGCACGGTGCTGTTCCGGCGCGGCGACGAGGGGCGCTCAAAGGCCGCCGTCGCCGCGGAGCGCGTCCGCCCGTTGATGCTCGCCCGGGACCCGATCGTTTTGCCGCTGGAAGGCGACATCGTATGGGAGCTCGGTTGGGGAGTCTACCGCCGCATGGATCTGATCCTGGGCTGCGTCGACTCGTCGGAAGCGCGCGCGGCAATCGGGACCCCGGCATGGGCGCTCGGCGTGCCCGCGGTGTTCGGCGGTCTGTACGCCCACAACGGCGGGGTCCTCACCCAAGGCGTGGGCACGGGGCCGTGTGTTGCGTGCGGCTTCAGCGCGGCGGAGTGGGATGACTGGTCGCGCCGCTACTCATGCGATCAGGTGCGTCGCACGGCGGCGGCGGAGGCCAAGGTGCCGGCGACCCAAATCATCGCCAGCCTCATCGGGGCGCTCATGGTGCAGGAGGGGCTTGCGTTCCTGCACGGCGACAGCCGCAATGCCGGGACACGGGTCTTTGTCGCGGCGCAGCGGCCGGTGATCGAGCGCGTCCGGCTCACCCGCAAGGCGCGCTGCCCCTTTCACGCGCACATCGCACCCGTCGAGGAATCCCCGGCACTGTCCAATCAGCTGACGGCCGGCGAGCTGTTAGAAGCACTCGGGGTACGCGACCGGGGGGTCACCGTCCGGCTGGGGCGCGAGTTCCTCCTGGGCTGCCGCTGCAAGGGGTGCGGCCGACCCCTGCCGCTGTGCAAGCCTCGTCATCGCACGCACGCGACCGAGCTCGTCTGCGAGGCGTGCCGCAGCACCGGCCGCCCACTCACGAACGACCCGCAGATCGCGTCGATTGACGCGCTGTCGCGCGGGACGGACGCGGCGGTGCTTGCGCTTTCCCTGGAGACCCTGGGAATCCCCGCGCTGCATCTTCTGGAGGTGGAGCGCGACGGACGGACGGGGTGGATCGAGTTGACGGGAGACCTTGCTCGGGTCCTGCCGGGGTGGCCGGGGGAGGTGTCGCAGGAGGCATCGTCATGACGGCGCGTCCAATCGCAGCTCGCCCGCTCCTGATTGTGGGCCGTGCGCGCGATCGTAGACCATCATGAATCAGGCGGGTTGGATCTTGCGGAGCGCTCGTTGGGCGAACGTTTGGAGCAGCGGATCCGACGCGCGCTCTAACGCGCGGAGCGGCGGGATAGCTGCCGCCGCGAGCGTCCCGATCATTCGGAGCGCCGTGCAGGCGCGGAGCCGGATCCGCTCGTCAGGATCGCCGAGCGCCTGGATCAGAACAGGAACTCCTACCGCGGTCAGGGCGGTTCCCTCCGCGCCGGGATCGGCCATGCTCGGTATGTCGCGCCGGCCCGTGCGCATGGCGGCGCCGAACTCGCCGAGCAGCTCGACCGCTCTGAGGCGCCGGTCCGTGTCGTCGGAATGTCTGATGATGCGGTCGAGGCGCTCGACCGCTTCCCGCGGGGAACCCCTGCTCCACGCGCGATCTGCCGCTTCGAGATCCTCGTACCGTGGTGATGTCATGGTCCGGTTGGCCCGGCATCGGGCGCGATCGACTTCCGTTCACGGCGTGCCGCCACGCCCACCTCGACGGTGTTCGTCAGCGTGCGTGCGGCAATCCTATCTCCGGGGCGGCCCTCGCGCGCCGCAGCCCGCGCCATCGGTGGCGTATCCTTGAAGGGAGGGACAGGTTGAATCTGCCTCCGCCGTTTGCTCGCGCGCCCATTCCCGTCTACAGGGCGTCACAAGCTGGAGCCGAGGGTGGGAAAGGCAGGCAAGCCGGCTGCACATTCACCGGCTCGCCGCCCGCGGGCCCAGTGGATGCAGGCCTGGCTCGAATCGCAGGCGCACCTCGCCCGCGATACCGTCAGGTGGAGGCACATCCTCGGCGCGTGCCACGTCATGGCCGAGGCGGACGGTCTCTGTCACGACTTGTACAAAACGCTGGCCGGCGTGCGCGAAACCCGCGCGTGCGAATTCCCCCGAGAGCCGGCCGAGGATTGCCGGGTGATGAGTTGCGCTGCCGGCGCGTCGAGGTGCGCGTGATGGGCCGTAAGGGAATTCGCAGGGTTGTAGGGAACCAACGGAGGCCAGAACGTCGACTCGCGCAGGCGGCGCGGCATGCCCCGGGGTCGAGGTCCCGGCTGATCCCGGGAAGATAGCCGCCGAAGAACGGCTGGAGAACGTTCCGCAACAAGACGCACTTACCGGTCAGCGTGCCCGGTTTGGTCGTGCCCTGGAGCGGTCGAGTGTATCGGGCGTGGGGGGGAGAGATGACGTTCGAAAGGATCATCCTGCTGAGGGGCCAGGTCGGCGTGCGCGAGACCGTGCACACGGAGACGCTCGAGCCCCCGGGTCTGTCCGGCGCACGCAATATGCTCAGCGCGCTGCGTGAGCTCCTGCGCGGCGGCCATACGCAGGGACTCACGCGCGCGTCCGTGCGGAGCGGGATCATCTGCACGATCAAGCTCGGCTTCCTGCACTGCTTCAAGGAGCCGCCGGTGCCGTACGTCGACTACACGCGCCGCTACCCGGATCACACGTTCACGATCGACGCGGCGGCGCTACTGCTATGCACGATGGTGCTGCCGCCGCGCGAACTGGAGGAGACCGAGCTCGCGCTGCTGCTCAACCTCGTCCAGATTACCGCAGCGGGCGACGGCAAGGCGGCCCAACCGTCGCAGATCGTCGAAACCGCATCGCGTGTGGTACAGGCTCGCCCGGCGGTGGTCTCGGCGTTCCTGTCCGTTCCCGAAAATAAGGAGCTCTTGGCGGAAGTCGAAGGACTCGCGACGTATCTCGGGGCCTGCGTCCTGCAAAGCGCCCAGGGCTCCGTCGCGGAAGCACCCGCGCAGGCCGCACCGCCCGACGCGGCGTCGATCCCCGTGCAGCAGATTTCCCTCGCGCAGATCGTGGAATTGAACCGCCGGTCGGCCTTGATCTTGATGGGCCTCGCGCGAGGCTCGCGCGCGCAAGCGCAGCGGTGGGACGATTGGGTTGAGGCCCACCGCGTCGCCGAAGCCAAGGCGCTGGCCGCCCTCACACCTCACGTCGCGACGGCGCAGACGCTGGCGACACAGGTTGGGATGGCCGAAGCGCGTTGGTGGCTGCTGCCGCCGGGCGCCCGCCACCGGTTCGTGTCCACGCATGACGGCCTGTCATTCTACGCGATCCCGGCGGATGCGGCGCCCATCCCAAACATTACGGAGTTCGACGAGAAGCCGCCGGCAGACTGACGCGGAGACGCGTCGGTGATTCGGTAGCGTGGAAAACCGCTACAATTGCTCGGGCGCCGTCGTGGGATCCACGGGGCGGGGCGATCGACTTCGTCGGGCCCGCGTGATCGTACACCGGCTACCTGTGGAAGTGCGTCGCGCCGGATAGCCATTATCTCCGCCGTGCTCAGCGTCGCGCCGCGCATAGCCGCCCAGCGCGGCGATTTGCGCTTGGGCGTCGATGAAGGCCGGCGACCGGACTCCGTACCCGACCTGGATCCACGCCGCCGCGCCTGATCCCCACCCTTCGGAAGATTGCTGCTTGCCGCGGCCCGCTCGGCGCCCCGCCGATGTCAGGAAGTGGCGTCGTCGTGCGTCGAGAGAGTGAAAGCCGAAGTAGTCGCGACAAGGAGCTGCAGAGACTGGACGACGGCGTAAGGCGCGGGACGGCCCGCGGTGCCGGGAGGGGGGAAGGCATGCGGTTGCGGCAACACGAGCGGCTGGCGGCGCGGCTGCGGGAGGCGAAGGGGCGGGGTGATGTGCTGGAGATAGCGCGGCTCCAGCAGGCGCTGGCGGCGCGAACCGCGGCAACCGCGGCCGCGGTCGCGGCGAGGCGGGGGGAACGGATCAGCCTGCGGGCGACGGGGGCGCCGGCGGCGCGGGCGGCGCACCGGGTGAAGCGGGCGGCGGTGGTCGCGGCGGGCACGGTGCGGGCGGTGGCGGTGTTCGCGGCGCGCACGCCGGGGCGCTGGGCGGATCCGGCAAGTTTCTCAGGAGGACGGGAGGGGTGAGCTTGCCACAGGTGCTGCGCGTCAGCTTCCGCGCCATCGGCGGGTTCGTGCCGCGGTTTCAGGAGTGCCGGCTGGACCTCGCGACGCTCCCTGCCGGCGAGGCGGAGATCCTCGCGGGGCTCGTCTTCGCGAGCGGAATCCTAGCGCATCCGTCGGGCAAGGTAACGCGCGTCCGCGGGGCGGCGGATGTCGTTACGTATACGTTCACCGTCGAAACAGGTCCGGACGGGCCGCCACACACCGTCACGTTCGACAGCCTGAGCGTGCCGGAAGCGGTGCGACCCCTGCTTCGATATCTTCTGTCGCGGTCGCACAACATGCTGGACAATGTCTAGCATCGGAGGGGACGGTTCGATGACAGATGAGCCGGCCGCGGTGGCGACGATCGTGATCGTCAACAGCGGCAGCACCAATCGCCCGGGCTACGAGATCACGGTGCATGAATCGGGCACGCTCGTCTGCCGGGAGACGCCGCCCCGCGGCGGAACCGATCGCGAGGCCGGCGGCCGCTCCCGCGCGGTGCCGCGGGAGGTCCTCACCCGGATCTTCGACGACGTACGGGCGGCGCTGCCGTTTTCGCAGTACGCTGATCCGGGGTGCCCAAAGAGCAAGTCGTTCGGGGTTGTGATTCGCATTCACTACGGTCGCGAACAGAGCCCGGACCTGGCGTGTCCGGTGCACGACTCGAGGCTGGAAGCGCTGGTGAGGGACGTGCGCGACATCGAGCGGATCGCGACGCGGGGGCTGCAATCGGACGAGATCTGACCCGGCCCGGTCGCCCGCGCGCTACGCACCAATCTTCTCGGTCAGCTGGTTAGGCCTACTCAGCGTCCTCGCGAACCTTCGGATCCATACTTTGGTCCGCTGCACATCAAGCTTCTAGACCCGCTGGCGGCGTTCAAGGCGGCTTGTCAGAGACACCGGATTGCACACGTCAGAACGGTAGCAAGCGGAACTCGGACCCGCCGCCTACCGGCGGCGACGTGACAAGCGGCGTAAGGCGCGGGGCGGCCCGCGGTGCCGCGGAGGATGGGGAGGAGTCTACGCGGACACGGATCGGCGACGGTGTCAGGCTCGCTGGACATCACCGCGGCCAGGAGGTCCATGATGGGTGAAGCTGTTTCACAGGCCGATCTAAATATGGTCTTGATGCAGGCGCGGCGGGTTGCCGCCGGATTGGGGCAGGCGGTGGGCCCCAGGGAGATGCTGCTTGCCGCGGTGACGGTGTGTCCGGAGACCGTCATTGCCTGTGCCCGCCGGCGCGGCATCGACATGCGCCGCCTCCATTGGGCGCTCCATGAGTGGGGGCCGATCCGAGCCGTCAGCGACGCCGCGGCAGCCACATCCTCGGTCACCGCGGCCGCGCGTGCGATCCTGACGGGCATTGCCGAGGGAGCTCGGGAGCGGGCGTGCTCGGCCCTTGTCGACCGGTTGCTCGACCCGGCCGCGCTCGGCCCGGAGCCGGGGCCTGAGCCTGAAACCGGGTCTACGGCCGACGCGACGAGCAAGGTGTTGAGCCGGCTTCGATTGATCTGACGCAGCCCGCGGGAGCGGGCACCAGGGTGTCATAGACCAGGGATACGAGGGGAGGATTGACATGACCGAAGTAACGCTCGAGCAGCTCGCGGGATACTGCACGGAGCTCGGCCTGATGAACAGGGTCGACGCCGAGAGGCAGCTCGTCGAAACCATGATCACGACGAAGCAGCGGACGTATCTGGTCTACTTGAAGGTCGATGCGGCGCGCGATGTCATGCAGGTGCGGATCTGGGGGGTCGTGATGACCCCGCCGGCGCGGCGGGCGGTGATGGCCCGCGTGGTGGCGCATGTGAACTACAATCTCTTGCTCAAGGGATTCGTGTTCGACTGGACCGATGGGGAGGTCGCCTACGATCTTCCGGTGCCGTTTCGTGGGACCGGCATCTCGGCGGCTCAGCTCGCTCAATGCCTGCACGCGGCGACATGGACGCTGGACACCCACGGGCCGACCCTGCTGCGGGCGAGCTGGGGAACGGCGTCCGTGGAGGAGCTGCTCGGGTTGCCGATGCCGGATCCGGCGGACGCGCTCACACGGGCGCTCGCCGACGTCGCCGGGCAGGCGCCTCCGGCTGCTGAGAGCGGTTCGGCCGGCACCGGCCACCCGTGACCGGCCGCGACGCATGGCCCAACCGGAACGCCGATGCGGAGGTTACCCCGTCGCTGGCGGTAACCGCATTGACCCCCGCTATTAGCTGATGCCGGGAGATAGGGAGGGCGTGACATGGTGAGCTCGGGGCACGGAGCGTCGTTTGCCGACCTGTTTGCCGGGGTGGAGTTAGCCGGCAGTCTCAGTGGGCACGGCCCCAGCCTCGCCGATGCCGCCGCTCTGGCCATTGCGATCGACGTGGCTCAGGCTCACGGGGGGCCGGCGGAGCTCCACGGGCACGAGACGGGTTACTGGCACGACGTGCCGGCGCTTGGTGGATCAGGTTGGTCGGCTCCGGAGCCTTCCTACGTCGAACATCCGGGCCGGCTTCTTACGCTGCCCGGAATGGCGCGGGACGCAACCAGTGTCGAGGTGCTCGTCTGGCCGCACGGCGACTGCGAAAACTCCGTACGCTGGCACGTCCGGGAGCTTACGCGGCGAGTGGGCTTGGTGCCGCTCCGCTTCCACGAGCACAATGTGACGGGCCTCCAAGACATCGATATGACGAAGGCCGGCATCCTACCCGTCGGGCCGGAGGGGCGCTCGGAGGCGCGCCAGGGTCTTCCAAGCGGATGGTACCGCAATGCCCGCGGCACCACGTGCCTCTGGCGGGAGTGTTTCCGGAAAAGGCCGGGACTGTTCCAGCGAGACGATTTCGAGTGCCGGCGCACATTTCTGGTCGTCACCGGAACGACCTGGGCGTACAGAGAGACGGCGGATTACGAGACGAGGGTGGCATTTTCCATGTTCTCGAGCCCCCTCGTTCTAAACCGCCGCTGGACGTATCGGTACGAGCAGATCAAGGAATACCGTGGGCTTGCCGAACGATTGGCAAACGGGCTCAAAGGCTTGCTGGCGAAATATCCGGCCTCACCCGAGTCGATCGAGCAGAGACGTCGAATGGGCCCGCACGCCACCGTCCCGGCCGGGTCATCCCGTTACTGAACGCGGGTGCGTCAAGATGAGTGGAGCTCAAACATGGGTCATGAGGCGATGTAGAACGACGGCGTAAGGCGCGGGCGCAGCCCGCGGTGCCGCGTGGAGGAGAAGGTATGGGTGGAACAGCACAGGAGGCGATGATGCCGGTGGCGAGCCGGGCGGGAGAAGGAGAGCCGGCTTCCGGCACGCCCGGGGCGGCGACGCTCCGCCTCACGGTTGTCAATCCGGCCGACAACATGACATTCGATCTGCCGGAGGTCCCGGCCGAGGTGACGCCGGCTCAGCTGGTCGAGGAGTTGATCCGGCAGGGGCACCTGCCGCCCGGGCCGGACGGACGCGGGTACCTGGTGTCGGTGCGGGGCGGCCACGACCTCGATCCCGGGCAAAGTCTGGCCGCCGGACGCGTGGCAGACGGCGCCACCCTCCAGTTGTTCACCCACACCCCGGGTGCAGCCATCCAGGCCGTGCATCGTGAGCGTCTGCACGGGGATCATGTCGAGATGGGCAACATCCGGTGCCGGTGGATCGACTGGGTTGGCGACGCCAAGACGCCGCCCGAAAGCTACGTGGTGACGTACCGGCTGCCGAGCTACGTGGACGGCGCGTTTACGAAGCGCGACGAGCACCGGGTGCAGTTCGCCTTGCCCGCGACATACCCGACGGTCCCGCCGGTGGTGCGCATGCTGGATCAGCCGGCGGTATATCACCCGAACATCTACGCGGACGGCCGCATCTGCACCGGGCTGTGGCATCCCGAGGAAGGATTGGCGTTCATGGCGATACGGGTCGCGAGGATGCTTCTCTACCAGCCGTCGGTGACCAACCCCACGAGCGCGGCCTGCCTCGAGGCCGCCCGGTGGTATGGGATGCACCCGCAGCGATTCCCGCTCTTGAGGCACGCCACGTTTCCGGATCCGCTGACGGGCATCCATGTTGCCGATCCACGACGGGTCACCGTTACCGTGAAGATGCCCGTGCGACGAAGGGCATCTGCGAGCACGTAAGGGCCGCGAGAGCAGGACCGGGGGGCGTCCGATGAGAGCGCTGCTGTGGGTCGGGGCCATTGTCGCGATTCTGGCTCTCAGCCACCACTTGTTGGATGTGCTGCAGGCATGTGTCGGGATCGCTCTCGGCGTGGGCGTGTTGTATTGCGTGCTGACGATAGGGGCGTCCGCCGGCAGAGCGGCCCCGCGCACGGTGACGCCGCGCCAAGCGGCGACGGCAGGGACGCCCGGGGCCGGTCGTCCGAGGACGGGGGAGCCGGCCTCCCGATCGTCCATTACCTCGTCCGTTACGGATCCTCCGACGGCGCGGCCCGCCCAAGTCTGCGGCGAGCGCCTGGTGATCGGGCCCGATTGCGCCGCGCTCCAAGACCGTATTGATCCGTACACCCGCACGCGCTTCGCGATGGGAGAAGAGGTCATCCGGTGCGGCGGCGCGTGCGGCCGCGTGTACAAGCGGGCGACCGCCGAAGCGTTGCAATACGTGTGCCCCGTCGATGGGGCGTCACTCAAGCCCAGGGCGGCGCCGCTCCGAGTGCGTATCGCCACCCCGAGATCCTGACGGATCGATGTCGCCCGATGCGATGGGAGCGCGGCGCGGGTCGCGCGTCCTTCTCATCGCAATCTGCACTTTGAAGGGAGAGAACAGGACTGTGGAGACACCAACCGCACAGGATACGCTACGCAGGGTGGCGCGCGGCGGCGTTACGGCTTCGCCCCTCGACTCATCGCCGTTTTCGCCGAGGGTTATCCCTGGCTGGCGCGACGGCGTGGCGGCGGCGTGGGGGGTGGCGCCGTGAGCGCTGGGCTCTCCACGCATCCGCGACTCATCGTGCGCCGCGTCCCCGATGCGGTGCCCTTAGTCGACACGGAGCCGCAGGCGGCCCTGATTGAGCGCTCTCGGCGCTCAGCCGCCGTGCGCGTCTACATCGCCGAGCGCGCCATGGACGAGGTCTGGCGGTCGGTGGGACGATGCCCGCGCTGCGGCGCGACCCCCGGGCGCACCTGGGTGGAACGCGGTGGCGCGCTCGCCGGGCGCTACGCCGTGAGCCCGACGGGTCAGCGATTCGTGACGATCAGCGAGGCGATCCCCGCCGACGAGGCGCCCGCGTCGCGGGCGCATATCGATATTCGGGCGGACGACTGGCGGGAGATCTACCGGCGCATCGCGGACACGCCCGGTTGCCGCCTGCTGGGGTGGTACCATTCGCAGCCGGGATTCGGCATTCGCATGTCCCCCACGGACCTGTACACACAGCGGTTGTTCGGGGCCGAGTGGCAGGTCGCGCTTGTCGTCGACCCGTGGGACGGCGCCTACCGGTTCTATCGAGGGCGGTGGGCGCAGCGGGTCCGCTGGGTGGGGTTTGTCGGGGACGCCGGCACTCCTGAGCCCAGAGTGGCTTCGGGGCCTGCCGGCGCTGCCGTCGCCGGTTGCTCTTGCACGCCGGGCCAACGGGTCCCCGTGCGGCGAGGACTCCCGTGGTTGAGGCAAACCGGCGGAGGAATGTTCTACCCATCCGGCCGGAGCGGGAGGTCACCTCAGGGTGTCGAGCGCCCGGTTGAGCTCGAGGACGTGGACCCGCGGCTCACCGAGGATCCCAAACTGCCTCCCCTCCGAGTGCTGCGCCACGAGCCGGCGGACGGTCTCGACCGGTAGCCCGCGGGCGCCGGCGACGCGGGGCGCCTGGTAGAGCCCGGCCGCTACGCTGATGTCGGGGTCGAGCCCGCTGCCGGCGTTCGTCACGAGGTCGATGGGCAGCAGCCCCGTGTTTAATAGGGCGCCGGCGACGCTGATCCCGCGCCTCGCCGCGAACGTCCCGTGGCCGACGGTTAAAAGAGCCTGTGCGCTCCGCGGGCAGCGGGGACGGCCGCGCGCCCGCTCCGGCATCTATGCTACAGTAGCCGTGGAGATGGCCGCGCGCCCGAGGACGCGAGGGTCTGGGCTTCGGGGACCGATGAGGGCGGGATGAGCGATCGGCCCCTGAGACGAACGGCGTGGAGAGCTCCCGCCGGGGGGCGAACGTTGGCTGAGGACCGGACCCTGCACATTCAGCAAGAGGACTGGGGCCCCGAGATCGTGCTCATTCACCTCGGCGGCGACCTGGATCTCAGCACCGTCACCCGGCTCGTGGAGCTCGTCGAGGCCCGGATCCCGGGCCGGGACGTCATCGTCGACCTCAGCGGGCTCCAGTATATCGACAGCACGGCGATCGCCACCTTGGCTCAGCTGCACAACCGCGCCGTGCGGTTGGGCCGCCGGTTCATCCTCGCGCAGCCGTCGCTGTTCGTGCAGCGCATCCTCGACCTCACGAGCCTGCGGCACGCCGTGATCGTCTACCCGGAGGTGGCCGTGGCGCTGGACGCCTTGCGTGAGCAGAGCGCCATGCGGGAAGCATTCCGCCGGTTGGAGCCGGCGACCGTGGGCGACTTCGCGCGAGAGATGGCGGCGCTGGTGCGCGCGTGCCGGGAGTGGGCACGGCTCGCGGAGGCGCCTGCGGTGCTGGACGCGCTCGTCGATACCCTCGTGGAGCGATTGACGGCGCGGGCCGATCGCAAGGGCGCGACCTACGTGACCGAGGAGCAGTTTTACGACATGCTCTTCGGGGCGATCGAGCCGGAGGGCGAGGGGGACGTGGCGCAGTGCCACGCGGTCGCCGCGGTGCGATCGCTGTTTACGAACGTGATCGCGCCGCAGCTCGCCCAGCGGCTCGCCGACCGCAACCACCCGCGGGTCTCGGTGACGAAGCACCGGTGGATCCGCGCCGGGCACTGGGACGTTGCGGTCACGCCGCGAGGCACGCCGAGCGCGCCGTAGCGCCCACCTCCGGCCACTCGCGGCGGGCCACGGTCAACCCCTGATCGCGCCTTTGGTCAACCCTTCGATGAGATAGCGCTGAACCAGGAAGAATCCGACGACGACCGGCACGGTGGTCACGGTCGCGGCGGCCATCATGCCGGCCCAGTCGGCCTTGAACTGTCCCGTAAACGCCAGCAGCAGCCCCGGCGGGAGCGTCTTCATGTCCAGGCTGCTCGTCAAGGTCAACGGGAACAACAGGTTGTTCCACGCATTGAGAAACGCAAACACCGCGGTGGTCACGATGCCCGGGAGTGAGACCGGCAGGACCACCCGGGCGAGGGCCTGGAGCTTTGTGCAGCCGTCCACCCACGCCGCGGCCTCGAGCTCGCGCGGCACCGTGTCGATGAACTCCTTCATCAGCCACGCGCCAAACGGCACGGAAAACGAGCAGTAGGAGAGCACCAAGCCGGCGTAGCTGTCGAGCAGGTGCGCGCGCAGGTACACGAGGTACAGCGGGATGAGGAGGACGACCAGCGGGAACATCTGCGTCGCCAGGGTGCCGTAGAGCAGCGCCGGCCTGAGCCGGTACCGCCCGCGGGAAAAGCTGTACCCGGCCAGCGCCGCGAGCGCCACCGTTACGACCGCGGTCGCGGCGGACGTGATGGCGCTGTTGACAAACAGCCGCCCGACCGGAGAGGCGCCGGTGGCAAGGCCGGCATAGTTCTCGACCGTCGGCGGAGCGGGCCATAGGCGCGGGACCGACCGGAACATTTCCAGATCGGTCTTGAGCGACGTCACGAGCATCCAGTACACGGGGAAGAACGTCCAGCCGAGCGCCGCGACCAGCGCGGTCCCGCCAACCCATCGCGCCCACCGCCTCCGGACGGCGTCACGCATCGCCGGTTGCCTCGAGCGGGGCGCGGCCGAGGGCACGGATGTAGAGGACCGTCAACCCCAGCAGCACCGCCAGCCAGACCGTCCCGACGGCCGCGGCATAGCCGATGTTGAACTGGGCGAACGCGAGCTGATAGATGTACAGCACCAGCGTCGTCGTCGCGTAGACGGGGCCGCCGCCCGTCAGCGCCCAGATCAACGGGAAGTTGTTGAAGTTGGCGATCACCATCAACAGCGACGCCACGACCATCGCGTTCCGAAGGTGCGGGACGGTGATCCACAGGAACTCCTGGACGGGTCCGGCGCCATCGATGCGCGCGGCATCGCGTACCTCGTCCGGGATGCCTTTGAGCGCGGCCATGAACATCAGCAGAAAGAACGGCGTCTGGCTCCAGACGTTCGCCAGCACAGTGGCGGCCATGGCCCAACGCGGCGACGCGACCCAGGGAAGCGCGCTGCGGAGCACCCCGAGGTGGACCAGCAGGAAGTTGACGATGCCGACCTGCTGATCCAGCATGTACCGGAACAAAAAGGCCACGACGATCACCGGAATCGCCCAGGGCGTGAGCAGCGCCCCGCGGATCCATCGCAGGGCGGGCGGAACCCGATCGGTCGCCACCGCGAGCCCAAGGCCGATGAGAAACCCCAGCGAGACCGACGCGACGGTGAAGACCACGGTGTTGCGCGCCGCGACCCAGAAGACCGCGTCGTCGAGGAGCCGTCCGTAGTTCGCGGCGCCGATGAGGCGCGTCGCCCCGGGATCGAGCAGGTCGTCATGATAGGCGGAGAGGATGATCGCACGGACCGTCGGGTACAGTACGACGGCGACGAGCACCGCGATGGCCGGGAGGACCATCGCGTCCGCGAGCGCGGCCCGCCGTGGCGCGCGCGCGGCGCGCGTCACGCCCGAGGGGATGTCCCGGGTCGGCGGATGCGGTCCACGGGCCGCATCCTCAGTGCGCTCCACGGGAGGGGCGTCGTTAATGGATACCCTGTAACTGCGATTGCATCTGCCCCGCGATGGCCCCGATTGCGTCGCTGCCGGTGGCCGCCTGCTGGATGCCCGTCATGATGACAGGGTACGCCTTGCTGTACAGCGGCCCCCACGCCGGACGTACGACCGTCGGGATGACCTCGCGGACAAAGGCGCGCATGATCGGGGTGTCCATCTGCTGCTGGAACAGCGACGCCGCGTTCGCCAGCGGCGGCAGTACTCTCGAGACAAACGTATAGTCCAGAATGGCCTCCCGGTTGGCGATGAGATACGCCATGAATTCCCAGGCGGCACGCTTGTCCCGCGCCGCCTTGAACATCACGAGTTGATGATCGGTCGGCACCGTGTAGTGGCGGCCGTCCGGTCCCGCGGGCAACGCGGTCACGCCCCACGTCGTGAACAACTGCTGCGGCGTCAGCGCCGTGTTGAGGCTGAGGATGACGCCCTGCAGATATGGGCCGTCGAATGCGAACGCCAGTTGGTCCCGCGCGGCAAGCGGCCGGAACTCGCCGAGGAGCTTGCCGGAGACTGTGTACCCGTGTTGCATCATCGTGCGGACCCAGGTGAGATACGCGCGCATTTGCGGCGTGTCGGCAGCGGGCCCTTGCGCGCCGAGCGGGTGCGCGCCGAAGTTCAGCAGAAACGGCCAGTTGACGTCCAGGCCGAAGCTTCGATTGGTGATGTCCAGCCCAAACGGCGTCACGTCCGGTTCCTTGGCCTTGATCGCCTTCATGTCGTCCATCCACGCCTGCATCGTGGCGGGGGGCTTCGACGGATCGAGCCCGGCCTGCTTCATGAGCGGCTTGTTGTACCAAAACCCGAGCGGTGCCACGATCCACGGGAGCGCGTAGAGGCTCCCTTGGAACCGCCCCAAAGCGACTTCGGAGGGGTACAGGCTGGCGACGAACGAGGAAGGCACCAGCCCCTCGAGAGGCTGGAGCGCGCCGGTGGCCGTCAACGCCACCGTGTCGTTGCCCGCGATCTGCGCCACATCGGGCGGGTTGCCGGCGGTCGTCTGCACGATCAGTTGATGCAGGATGTCGCTGAACGACACCGGGACGCTTTTGATCTCCACGCCGGGGTGGTCGCGCTGGAACGTGGCGATGACCTTCTGAATGGCCGGACGTGTAGCGGGTTCGGCGGAGGCCCAGTTGACGAACGTGACCGTAACCGACCCAAGCGCGACAGCACCGGGCCAGCCACAGCCGATCACGGCGGCTACCGCCCCGCAGAGCGCGCCACGCCACGCAGCCCGACGGCGGCACTTCGGCATGCTCGCACCTCCCACGAGCGTTGATCCCGGCCGCGTACCGCGCCCGATGCCGCGGACCCCTGCACCCGTCGTGGCGCGCCGCATCGCCTCTTGCCCTGCCATCATAGGGTCCGCGGCCGAACAGCGTCAAGGAATCCAGGGAAGGCCGCATGCGGGGCCGTGTGAGCTCCCGCTGTGGGGAGCTGCCTGAGATGCTATGCTGGTTACCGCAATGCGGCGGAATGGGGGGATGGCGGTGGAGCTGGACGCAAAAGCGCAGCAGCGGCTCATGACCAATCCGCTGTGGCGATGGCGCATCGCAAACCGGCGCGACGCGCGGGAAGTCGAGGGCGCGCTCGGCCTCCCGCCGGGTCGCCTCGAGGCGTGGGAGTGGGGGACGGCGATGCCACGCCGCGACGAGTTCAGGAAGCTCGCCAGGTTGACCGGGGTCGGCGACCTGGCCGCGCAGTGGGTGGAGTGGGCTAACTCACCACGATCATCGTCTTGATCGCGCCGTCGCGGCGCGCGGACTGAAGCGCGAAGGCCTCCGGGGTGCGGTCGAGGGGAAACCGGTGCGTCATGAGCGGTCCGAGACGCACCCGCGCCGTGCGCACGAGCTCGATCGCCCGAGGGTACACGCGCCCCATCCGCCGCTGAAACTTCAGCGTCAGCCCTTTGCGCCGGGCCACCGAGGCTTTGAGGGACACGGCGTCTCCTGAGGGGATGCCGATCAGCACGACGCGGCCGCCGGGGCGCGCCAGCTCGACCGCGGCGTCGGCGCCTGAAGGTGCATCGGTCGCCTCCAGCACGACGTCAACCCCACGGCCGCCGGTCCAGCGGACCACGTCGGCGGGTGCTTCCGCGACGCCGTCCACCTCGAACCGGCGCGCCGCATCCAGCCGGTATCGCAGCGGGTCGATCACGAACACCCTGCCGGCGCCGGACGCCCGCGCCACCTGCGCGGTCATGAGCCCGATCGGACCGGCTCCCACCACGGCGACGGAGTCCAGCGGCCGCAGGTGAGCGAGGTCTAGGGCGTGGACCGCGACGCCCAGAGGTTCGAGCAGGGCGGCCGTGGCCGCGTCGAACTCCGGCGGCACCGGGATGATGGTGTCGACCGGTGCGGCGTGGTACTCCGCGAGCGCACCGGGGACGCCGCCGGGCGTCCCGGCAAACTTCTGGACTTGGCAGAGGTTGGGATCGCCGCCGAGGCACCACTCGCACCGCCCGCAGGGGCGTGCCGGTTCCACGGCGACCACGCGCCCCGGAGCCAGGTCCGGTGCCCCGCCGCCCTCGATGACCTCCGCGGAAAACTCGTGGCCCAGGATGAGGGGCGACGACGCGTCGATGGTGGTGCCGCCGTCCTGGTGGTAGAAGTGAAGGTCGCTGCCGCAGATCCCGACCTCTCGGACGCGCAGCACGATCTCGCCGGGCCCCGGAACCGGATCGGGCATTGTCTCGACGCGCAGATCGCCGGCGCCGCGTAGGACTACCGCCTTCATCGAGTGGGGTCTTCGCGATGGAGGCGGCCGCTTCCCGTCTACCCTCGTCGCCCCGACGAGATGAGCCACTAGACGTGAAAGAGCCGGAGCAGGACTTGGGTCGAGAGGAATGCCAGCGTCGGGATGACAATCACGAGCACGACGATGAGCCAGAACGCCGGGCGCCGCAGGAGCGGCGTCTTGTGCTCAGTCAGCGTCACAGCCACACCCGGCGTCGACCGACCATGTCATCAGCATAGCTCGGCGTTCGCGGCGCCGGCAGGGCGCTCCTCGATCGGAGCAGGAGCGACTTTGAGCCGCCTGGAAGACCCAAGTACCCCGATTGTCACACGATCTCTTTCCGGCGAGGTGTACGTGATGGCATCCAGCGCTATCGGACAATCGATCCGCCGCGTGGACGGTGAGGAAAAGGTCACCGGCCGGGCGAAATTCGCGGACGATGTCGGCGTGCGCGGCGCCCTATACGGCCGCATCTTGCTGAGCCCCCACGCGCACGCCCGGATCCGGCGCATCTCGAAGGACGCGGCGCGCGGCGTCGCCGGGGTGGCGGGCGTCTTCGTGGCCGACGATCTTCCGGGCGCCGGTGTGGCGCCGTCGTCCAGGTCGAGCGCGCTGCTCGCGCGCGGTGAGGTGCGCTACGCGGGCGAGCCGGTCGCCGTGGTCGTCGCGGAGACCGAGGCGGCCGCGCAGGACGGGTTGGAGCGGCTCGCGGCCTCGGTCGAGTACGAGCCGCTCGATGCGCTCGTGGATCCGGTGGCGGCGGCGGCGCCGGGCGCCCCCCTGGTGCAACCCGACCTCTCGGGTAAGAGCGCGGAAGCGCTGCTGCACGCCGCGCTGCGGACCGAGGAAGAGGATGCGCACGGGCCCAGCAACGTGGCGAGCCGCGTCCGGTTCTCGCGCGGCAACGTCGAGCGCGGGTTCGCGGACGCGGCGACCGTCATCAGCCGGCGCTTCCAGACATCCGTCGTCCATCAATCCTACATCGAGCCGCACGCGACGGTCGCCGAGTACGATCCGTACGCACGCCGGCTCACCGTGTGGACGGCGACGCAGGGCATCTTCTACGCGCGGGAAAGCATCGCGGCGACCCTGGGCTTGCCCGAGGCATCAGTCCGCGTGGTGCCCATGACGGTCGGCGGTGGATTTGGCGCCAAGATCGTGCTGCTCGAGCCGCTGGCGGGCGCGCTAGCGATGGCGTTGCAACGTCCGGTCCGCCTGACGCTGACCCGGATGGATGAGTTTCGCACCGGCACGCCGGCGCCGCAATCGATCCTGGACGTGAAGCTCGGAGCACGCCGCGACGGCAGGCTCACCGCGCTCCAGGCGCGGCTCCTCTTCGATGCCGGGGCATTCCCCGGGGCCCCGGTGAGCATCGCCGCTCTATTAGTCGCCGGGGCGTATCGTCTGGATCATCTGGACGTCCGGGGCCAGGAAGTGCTGACGCACAAGGCGCCGGTCGGCGCGTACCGGGCCCCAGGCGCGCCGCAGGCGACGTTTGCGATCGAGTCCGTCGTCGACGATCTCGCCCGGGCCCTCGGGCACGACCCCGTCGAGTTTCGGTTGCGCAACATTGCGAAGACCGGCGACCCGATGCCGAACGGGGAGCCGTGGCCGAAGATCGGGCTGCGCGACGCGGTGGAGGCGTTGCGGGAGGACCCGCTCGTTCGGTCGCGCCGCCGCGCGCACGGCGACGAAGGGGTCGGCGTCGCGATCGGGGGTTGGCTGGGCGGTCTGGAGCCGGCGAGCGCCTGTATTCGGATGAACACGGACGGAAGCGTGCACGTGCTCGTGGGATCCGTTGACATCAGCGGAACGTCGACGGCGCTGTCGCAGATCGCGTCGCAGGCGCTGGGCATCCCGGTGGAGCAGGTCCGCATCGTGAGCGCCGATACCGACGGCGCGCCGGCGGCCGGGATGGCCGGCGGCAGCAAGATCATTTACACGGTCGGCGCCGCCGTTCAGGCCGCGGGAGAGGATGCACGGCGTCAACTCATGCGGCTGGCGGCCTCGCGGCTGGAGGCGGCAGAACGGGACGTCCAGATCGCCGACGGCAAGGCGCAGGTGCGGGGCGCGCCGTCCCGCGCGGTGGCGATCGCCGACCTCGTCAAGATGACCTCGGGATTCGGCGCGGCGCATCCGCCGGTGTTTGGCGTGGCGTCGCAAGCCATCACGCACCGCGCACCCGCGTTCGGCGCCCACGCCGCGCGCGTGCGTGTGGACGCGGAGTCGGGTCGCGTGCGCGTCGCGGAATACGCCGTGGCCCAGGATGTGGGCCGGGCGATCAACCCCGCCGCGGTGCGGGCCCAGATTCACGGTGGGGTCGCCCAGGGCATCGGGTGGGCGTTGCTCGAGCAGATGGATTACGACGAGGCGGGGACGCTGTCCACGGGCAGCTTCGCCGACTATGCGCTGCCGCGGGCGGCGGATGTGCCGATGATGCGCGACAGGCTCGTCGAGGTCGCGGCGGAGCACGGGCCCTACGGTGCCAAGGGCGTCGGTGAGCCGCCCGTCGTGCCCGTGGCTGCCGCCATCGGGAACGCGATTGCGGACGCGACGGGGGCGCGCGTCGATCGGCTCCCCATGACGCCGGCCGTGGTCGCGGCCGCGCTGAGGGCCTCCACGGGCAGGTGACCGGCACGTCGGCGCAACTCGCCGTGGTGGGCGCCGGCCCGGCCGGCCTGGCCGCGGCCGGCGAGGCGGGTGCGGCCGGCGTCCGGGTGCTCCTGATCGAAGAGCGCCCGGCGCTCGGAGGACGCGCCATGATCGTCCCCGGCGCACGGGGTCTCACCGAGGGGTTGATGCGCGACCTCCGCGGCGTCGAGGTGTGGCGGCACAGCGCGGTCTGGGACCTCTGCCGCCGCACGCTCATGGTCCTGCGCGGAGATCGCGTCGAATGTGTGCACGCGGACGCGGTCGTGCTCGCCACGGGCGCGCGCGAGACGATGCTGCCGTTTCCGGGGTGGACGCTCCGAGGCGTGACGACCCTGGAAGGCGGGTGGGAGGCGGTGCGCGCGGGGCGCCTGGGTGCCGGTCCCGCTGCTGTCACGGGCGGCACCGACGCCGCGATGCTGGCGAACCGATTGCAGGAGCGCGGCGTACCCGTGATCCTGGTTGCGCCGGAGCGTCCCGCCGCGTTGATCGCGGCGGTGGGCTACGCCGGCGGGACCCTTGTGGGCGCGCGGGGCGCCGAGGATATCGAGTCCGTCGAGACGAGCCGCGGCGCGCGCCACCCGTGCACAATGCTGTGCGTCGAGTCTCCCCGCTGCCCCGTGACCGGCCTAGCCCGGCGCGCCGGGTGCCCGGAAGTCTACGAGGGCCGGTTGGGCGGGTTCGTGCCGCGGTACGACCCGCTGCTGATGCTCCACGGCCCGGCGCCGCGTCTGTTCGTCGCCGGGGACGCCGCCGGGCTGGATGCCCCCCGTGCCGCGGCGGAATCCGGGCGTCTCGCCGCGCGGGCGGCGCTGGCCGCGCTCGGCCTGCTCCCGGACGCGGAAGAGAAGATCGCGGACGCCAGGCGCCGGCTGCGCGCGGCCTCGATCCCGCTTCATGCGCGGGCCAGGGAAGCGTTGATGGCGGGGGCCGTGCCGGACGAGGTCGTGGAGGCGTGGGACGGTGATCCGGATACCGTTGTCTGCCCGTGTGAGGGCGTGGCCATCGCCGATCTGCGGGACGCGGTCGACGAGGGCGCGCAGACACCGGATGACGTGCGCCGGCTCACCGGATGTACCGGCGGGGACTGCGCCGGGCGTCGCTGCGAGGTGGCGCTCCTGCGCTGGTTGAGCGGGGCCCGCGCGATCCCCATCGGACGGCTGGCGCCGCCGCGCCCACGCGCTCCTCTCCACGCCGTGCCGCTTTCCGCGGCGGTCCCGTCCCCCGCCACCGCCGATGCCTGAGCGGCTGCGTGGTAACGAGATCGTGGTGCTCGGCGCGGGGCCCACCGGGTGCGCGATCGCCCACGCCCTCGCCCGCCGAAAACTCCCGCCGTTCGTGCTGGAGCACGGCGGCCCGGGCGGTGAGGTCCCCGGGCCGTTTCTCGCGGGCCTCTGGGATCACACCGAGCGCGCGTCGACCGCGCGGTTCGCGCTCAGGGGTGCGGGACAATTTCCGGCGCTCCAGGATCAAGTCGGCCCGATCGGTTACCTCCGGAGCGGCGCCATGGTGCCGGCGCACACCGACACGGAGGCGGACGCCGGCCGCGCGCTGGCAGATGTGCAGGCTGCGGCGGGTCTGCCGGTGCGGTGGCTGTCGCGCGAGGAAGCGCGGCAGCGTGAGCCGGCGCTGGCCCCCGATATTCGGGGAGCCACGTATTCGGCGCACGGGGGCCTCGTCGACGTCGCGTTGATGACGCGGCGCTTGGCCGCGGCGGCGCGGCGGGCCGGGACGACGTTTTCGTACCACGCGGGGCACGTGAACATCACCAGGCAGGGCCGCGCGATCGTGATCAGCGCCGCACGGGCTCGCTTCGAGGCGCGCCGGCTGATCGTCACCTCCGGAGCGTGGCTCGCTGTGCTGGCACGGCAGCTCGCCGTCGCCGTCCCCACGCGCGTCGTGCACGGCCTCGTGATCGCCACGGAGCCGTACCCGTCCCTTCTCCGCCACCGTCTCGCCTCGATCTGCCAGCAGCCGCGCGGCGATATCCTCGTGGACTGCGAAGACGTCCGCGATTCCGGGTGCACGACCGTAGCGAGCGCGATGGGTGACGCGACAGCCAAAGCCGCGAGCCTCATACCGGCCGTGCGCGACGCCCGGATCACACGCGCGTGGCCGTGGACGGCGGTTCTGCCGTCGCGTCGCGTACCCCTGCTCGGCGCGATAGACGACGGCGTTATCGTGGCCGTTTCGCACACTCGGGACGTCGCGCTGACGCCGTTCCTCGCGCAGGCGGCGGCTCTGTTCGTGACCGATGAACGTCTCCCCGAAGGCTTGGAAGCGTGGGTTCCGGAACGCGCGTCGGCAGCCCCGCTGCCCCCCGCGGGCTAGCGCATAGGGAGGATTCGCCGGAGGGTCCATAGTAATAGGGGGTACTTTGATGCGGGCAACTGGCCCCAGGGGAGGAAGGAACCGAGTATGCCGAAGGGCACCGTGAAGTGGTTTAACCGGGAGAAAGGCTATGGTTTTATCACCCCGGAGGAAGGCAAGGATGTGTTCGTGCACTATACCGGCATCGCAGGCGAGGGATTTCGCAACCTGGAAGAGGGGCAAATCGTCGAGTTCGAGATCACCCAGGGTCAGAAGGGACCGCAGGCCCAGAACGTGAGGGTGGTCGGTTAGCCAACCTCCAATTGACGCAGACGACTCGTTATAGCTAGGGCGTCAGGCTCGTCCTGCTTGACGCCCTTCTAATTGAGGAACTCCCAAGATACGCTCCTTATCTCCGTCAAATCCGCAACAGCGCATGGATCTAGCGAACCCGTGTGCGTGCTATTGTGATCCGATGGATGAGGCGATGCTCATCATGATCCGTTGAGCATAGGTTTGTGACCATTTCCCTATGGCCTGCACCCCGGCGGTGTTGCGCGAGGCTCTATGGCCGTGCTAGATTACATCGAGGGGGCGGGGAGATGGCGCGCACGTGACACCGCGGCGGACTTCTTCGAGGAAACCGGGCAAATCGCGGACCGCCGCCGCGAGACGTAAGTCGGTCTCCCGAGCCAAGCGGACGGTGGGAGCACGCGTCAAAGTTGTGCGCTCGAGGTCCACCCGCGCGCGACGTCCGGCGCGACCTCTTCCATCGCCGGACCCCATCAACGAACGAGTGTTCACGTCCAGCCTCGAGCGAAGCCTCCGGGATTATCGCGTATTGTGGGAGGCTCTCGCGAAGCGGTGAAATACCTCACGGCGGAGCAGGTCAAGACCGTCAATCAGCGGATGATTCGAGCGACCGGGGGATTGTATCTCGCCGGTGAACAAAACGTTGTATACCCTCCGAGCCTCGACTCGCTGGTTGGCTTTGTGCAGACGCGGATCGGTCTTCGCCCGCAACCGACCGTCTGGGAAATGGCAGCCTTCTATATCGACCGTTTGGTGCGGGATCAGGTTTTTCACGACGGCAACAAGCGGACCGCGCTCGAGGTGACCCGCTTGTTCCTGGAGGGTGCGGGCTATCGCCTCGTTCTGCACCCCCCGTCGGACGTCGTGGAGTTCATCACCGCCGTGGCGCGCGGCGGGATGACGCGTGATAACATCGCCGTGTGGCTTCGGACGCACGCCAAGCGTAAGCTTAACGGCAAAAAGTAAACGCGACCTTCCCCAAAAGACACAGGATTCATCCCACCGATGGAATTGCCTGGATTCGCCCTGGCTTGACACACGTCGGACTGGGAGCGATGATGTGTCTAGTCGTGAAAGGAGGTGATGCGGATGGATGATAGCAGACGCTCCACGTTGCACTGTCCGACCTGCCGCCAGTATCCGCGAATCGAGGTGATGGCCGGGTAGAGCAACATGCGTCCGGCCATCGTCGTTTTGTGGCTCAGCTGGCCGACGACGGTGTGACGGGAGAGTTAGGCTGTGCGGTGCTTCCTCGTGCTCGCAGGTCCCGGGAGTGCCGTGTGAGGTAAGTTACCGGGAAATCCACTATGGAGGCCCCGCCCGGCATTGCCGGGCGGGGCCTCCCCGCATCACCGCCCACTTAGGGTTTAGGCACCGCGCCCCAGAGGTGGTCCGCGTTCAGGTAGACCAGATCGAATAGCATGGTGCCCCGGGTGAGGCCCTGGGACATGCGGATCGCCTGCGTGAGACGCGCCGGATCGTCGGCGTACAGCGGGGTCAGGAGCGCGCCGACGACGGGCGTGTCACCGTTGACGACGGAGAGCCCGAGCATCGCGGCGCCCTGCACGCTGATCTCGGCGTGATCGCGCCGGCGGTAGGCGTCCCAAATCGTCACCGGCCGGTAATAGAGGCCGATCATGAGGAAGTCGAGCCACGGGGCCAACCCCGAGCGAACCCACGTGTCCCCGATCCAATTGTATGGGGGGTGGACGTGCGGGCTGCCCCAGTTCGATCCTTCCTCGTAATATACGGGGTACCATGCCCCCACGTACATGGACAGCGTCGCCGCGGGCCGAACCGTCCGCACCAGGTGCGCAACCGCCCGGGTATAGGCCATAATCGTGCGCGCGCGATACCCCAGCCACTCCCGGTACAGCGGTCCGGGCCGGCGGGCGACCCAGTAGCCCTGCGGTACGTACGTGTAGATATCGTCCGGCCAGTGTGCCACCGGGTGGCCGATGAAACGCTCGAACGCCGCCCGGGCGCCCGGCGAAAAATCCTCGGAGACGTCCTGGTAGCGCGTGCGGTCGAGGACGATGCCGTCTACATCGTACCGGCTCAGGATCTCGTGGACAGCGGCCAGTTCGTAGTTCCAGACCTCGGGATTGGTCGGACTCAAGAACGCAAAGATGCTGTGCGACCACGACGGCGCCATGCGCGTTTCCACCGGCCCGATCGACACCGCGGCCCCGAGCGGCAGGGCCGATCGTAGCCACGCCGCGGCGTCCCCATGTCCCGAGAGCACGTACCCGTCGCGGGGAATCGCCGGTGCCCCGGGATCCTGCGGTCCGGCGCCGCGGTCGACCGCGCCGACGACCGTGCCGCCGCGCACGGCGACCTCGACCCCCCACCGCGATGTCGGCGTGTGGGCACCCGCCGCCGCCGTATACAGCACCAAGGCATTGGGATCCCGCGGAACATTCACGCCGGTCAGCGCGTAAGATTGATCGTTCGGGGCGAGGACGCGACGGGTGGCAAGATAGGCAACGGCCTGCCACTCCGGATGGGTGAACGCCGGCCCCGCGCGCAGCGGGGAGAACCCCTCGCCGAATGTATTGACCGCCGCGTCCACGCGCAGGCCCCGAGCGTGTGCTTCGCTGATGATCGTGGCCAGCATGTCGTAGTCCCGCGGATACCATTGCGCGGGCGGCGGATAGGAATCGCCGGGGTCGCCGTGCGGGATTGGCGAGTCGGCAATCGACGGCGCAAAGCTGCTCAGGTACGTGACGTACCCCCAGGCATTCTTCGCCTCGGGCATTACGACGTCCACGCCGGCGGCACGCGCACGGTCGAGTGCCCGCGCGACGCCTTCCCGCGTACTGAGCAGGGTGAGATTGGCGCCGGGCTCCATCCACAGCGCCAGGCGCGGCACACGGCCTTGCCGGGGCGGACCGGCGGCCGAGAGGGGAGGCGTGGACACGAGCGGCAGGGCGAGGAGCAAGGCGATGGTGCCGAGCAACCGCATGATCGACACTTCGGGTCATGCCCGGCGCCTCCCTTCGCGGCTTGCATCGGTAGGCGCTCCCCATTAGGATAAAGGCTGTCTGCGCGGAAGGGAGTGGTGCTGCGTGATCCAGGCCGATTCGCTCTCGCGGAGTTATGGAGAGCGCTGGGCCATACGGGACGTGTCGTTCCAAGCCCGCGAGGGCGAGATCCTCGGGTTTCTCGGCCCCAACGGGGCCGGCAAGACGACGACGATGCGCATTCTCACGGGATTCCTGGCGCCGACCTCGGGCCGGGCGTCCGTGGCGGGCTTCGACATCGTGGACAATCCGATGGAAGCAAAACGGCGCCTCGGGTACCTTCCCGAGACGCCGCCGCTGTACGACGACTTCACGACGCGCGAGTACCTGAGCTTCGTGGCCCGGTTGAAGCGCGTCGACCGTCGCAAGGTCGACGACGCCGTCGACCGCGCGATGTCGATGTGCGGCGTGGAGGACGTCGCCGACCGGTTGATCCGCAATTTGTCGCGAGGGTATCGGCAGCGGGTGGGCCTGGCGCACGCGATCGTCCATGATCCGCAGGTCCTGATCCTGGACGAGCCGACGTCGGCGATGGACCCGCGGCAGATCGTGGAGATCCGCAAAGTCATCCGGGGGCTTCGCGGCAGCCACACCATCATCCTGAGCACCCATATCCTCCCCGAGGCGACGGCCCTCTGCGACCGCGTCATCATTATTAATGAAGGGGCGATCGTGGCCGTCGACACCTACGAGCAACTGGCGGCGCGGTTGCGCAGCTCGGAGAAGACCCTGGTGCGCACCGCGCGCGCCCTGGGCGACCTCGCGGCGCGGGTCGGCCGGGTGCCCGGGGTGCTCCATGTCGCCCCGGGCCCAGGCCGCGGCGAATGGGTCGTGGAAGCGGCGCTCGGGCGGGACGTGCGCGAGCACGTGGCGCGGGCCGTGGTCGAGGCGGACGCGGGGCTGCTCGAGCTGCGGCCGCTGGCCATGAGCCTCGAGGAAGTGTTCCTCAAGCTGGTCACCCACGAGGACGAAGCGGCAGCGGACGGCGAGCGGGAGGGGGCTCGGGCATGAGCGGGGTCCTGGTCATCGCCCGCAAAGAACTGAAGCAGCTGTTCACCTCCCCGATCGCCTACGTCGCGCTGGCCATGTTTTTCCTGATCACGGGGTTCCTGTTTTTCTCCCTCATCGGAGTGTACACGTCGCAGGTGCTGCAGCTCCAGGGCCCGCCGCCCTCGGACTTCGATCCCACGCGGATCATCTTCTCGCCGCTGTTCCAGGACGTGAGCTTCGTGCTGATCCTGCTCGTGCCGATCCTCACCATGCGGCTCGTCTCGGAGGAGGACCGCGCGCGCACCATGGAGCTGCTCGCGACGTCCCCCCTGACGAGCACCGCGATCGTCGTGGGGAAGTACGTGGCGAGCCTCGTGTTGTTCGCGGTGCTGCTGGCGATCAGCGCCTACATGCCGCTCTCGCTCGCCGTCATGGGCCGCCTGGACTGGGGCCTGCTCGCCGCATCGTACCTCGGCCTGTTGCTGCTCGGCGGGGCGTTCCTCGCCGTCGGCCTGTTCGCGTCCACGCTCAACGAGAACCAGATCGTGTCCGCGGCGATCGGGTTCGCGCTGCTGCTGCTGTTCTGGGTGCTCGGGTTCGCCCAGCAGGCGTCGGGATCCGCGGTGCAGCAGGTCCTGTCGTCGTTGTCGTTCTCGACGCACTTCTCCAGCCTCGCCAGCGGCGTGGTGGACACACAGGACATCGTGTTCTTCCTCAGCCTGGCCGGCTTCTTCGTGTTCCTGGGCGTGCTCGCGCTCGAGTCCCGCAAGTGGAGGTAGCCTGATGAAGCGCCGGAACGCCCTGCTCACGACCAATGCCCTCGTCTCCGCGGCGCTCGTCGCCGCCCTCCTCGTGGGCCTCAACTACCTGGTGACCGAGCACCACGTGCGGTGGGACCTCACCGCCACCCGCGAGCACTCGCTGTCGCCGCAGACGATCAAGGTGCTGCGGACGTTACCGGGCCCGATCCAAGCCGTCGCGTTCCCCGGGTCGGATTCGACGCAGACGTACCGGCAGTTGCTCGCGACGTACCAGTATTACAGCAAGGACTTTCAATACCGGATCGTCGATCCGGACCGCGACCCCGCGCAGGCGCAGAAGTTCAAGGTGACGTCGTACGGGCAGATCGTGCTCCAGCACGGCGCGGCGTCCTACACCGTCGACGACGGGTCCGAGGAGGCGCTGACGAACGGCATCCTCCACGTGCTGGCCACGTCGAAGAAGACGGTGTACGTGCTGCAGGGCGAGGGCGAGCCCGGGCTCGACGACTTTACGCGGAACGGGATGGGGTCCGCCAAGCAGGCGCTGACGAACAAGGGCTTCGATGTCAAGGCCCTCGCGCTGATCCAGACGGGGCAGATCCCGGCGGACGCGGCCGCGGTCATCGTCCCCGCGCCGAGCACCGACCTGCTGCCGCAGGAGACGGCGGCGCTCACCCGCTACTACGAGGGCGGCGGCAAGTTGCTGCTGATGGTGGACCCGCAGACGCCGGCGGGCGTGCGCGCGTGGCTCGCCACGGCGTTTCACGTCGGGGCGCCGGGTGGGGTCGTGATCGACCCGGTGTCGCGGCTGCTGGGCGGCGACGTTCGGGTGCCGATCGCCACCCAGTATCCACCGAGCGACATTACCCAGAACTTCTCGCTGGCGACCGCGTTTCCGCTGGCGACGCCGCTTGTGCCGAACGTCAAAACGCCCGGGGTGACCGTGACCCCGATGGTGAAGAGCTCGGACGCCAGCTACGTCAAGGTGAACACCGCGACCGAAGACCTCCGGTTCCAGCGGGGCACGGACGTCAAGGGCCCCGCCGTCCTCGCGGTGGAAGTTGCGCCGAACCCGTCCTCAGGTTCCTCCACGGCTCCCGCCCCCGGCAGGGGGGCGTCCCCCAACAAGGGCGCGCCGGCGCCAAAGGGGTCCGCGGCAATCTTCGGCAACAGCGCGTTCATTCGCAACACCTACATCGGCCTCGTCGGCAACCGCGATCTGTTCACGAGCGCCGTGGCCTGGCTGACGCAGTCCGGCGATCTCGTGAGCATCGCGCCGCGCGCCACCCCGTTCGATCCGTTCCTGATCACCGGGGCGCAGGGGCGCTACCTGTTCGTGGGCAGCGTGATCGCCCTGCCGCTGCTGCTCCTCGTCGCCGGCGGCTCGATCTACCTGCAGAGGCGCGCGCTGTGAACCCGCGCGTCACGATCGTTCTCGCCGTTCTCGTCGCCGCGGTCGCGGGGTACATTTTCGCCGTCGACCGGCCTCAGGCGCAGCGCGCCGAGGAAGCGAAGCACCTCGTGCAGCTGCAGAAAGCCGACATCACCGGGGTGTCGCTGACATCGTCCAAGGGGACGGTGGATCTCCAGCGGACCGACGCGACGCACTGGCAGATCACCCGCCCGTTCGACGCGCCGGCCGCGTCGTTCGCCGTGGGCGATCTCCTGGACGCGGTCACGGGCATCGTGCCCCAGCGCACGCTCGCCGGCGCGGGGGATGATGCTAAGGCGTACGGCTTCAACGCGCCGAGCCTGACGCTCGCGCTGCGCGCGTCCGGCGGCCGGTCCGTCACGGTCGTCTTCGGCAAGGCCGATCCGGTCGGCTCTGCCATGTACGCCCGCCTCGCATCGGGCCAGACCGTCTACCTCGTCGACTCATCGCTCAAGGATTCGCTCTCCAAGACGGGCGCCGATCTGCGCCAGAAGACGCTCGCCGACTTTGCGAACGCGGACGTGCAGCAGGTCCGAATCACCGCGCCAGACCGCACGCTGGTCGTCGACCGGACGGGTCCCGATCGCTGGCGCATCGAGGGGGCGCCGGCGCCGCATGCGCGGCCAGCGTGGCCGGCGGACGACTTCAAGGTGACCGATATGTTCTTCCCGTTGACGACGTCCGAGGCCAAGCGCTTCCACGACGGGGTCACGGATCTCGCGCTGTACGGCCTGGACCACCCGGCGGTGACGATGGATCTCACGATGAAAGGCCGCACGGAGCCGCTGCGGATCATCGCGGCGCAACGCGGCAAGGTCGCCTACGGGATGGTCGCGGGCGCGCACACCGTGCTGGAGCTGGACCCGTCCATCGTGGGGAAGCTCACGCCGACGCCGATCGCGCTCGTGAGCACGCGCATCCTGCCCTATGACCCGCAGAATCTCGTCGCGTTCACGTGGCGGCGAAACGGGCAAACGCTCCAGGTGCGCCGCCAGGGGCCGGGGTTCACCGGCAGCCATCTGAGCGATCAGGACGTGTCGGACATGTTCTCGGCGATGAACCTGCTGGACGCCGACAAAGTCCAGGAGCTGGGGGCGGCGCCGGGGGGCGCGCCCGCGTTCGAGATCCAGACGGACGGCGGCGAGGGTGCCCGGTACGTCGTGCAGTTCTACACGCAGCCCCGGGGCGGCTGGCTCGTCACCGACCGCGCGCTCGGGCTGCAATACGTCCTGGCGTCGAACGCGCTCGACGCGCTGCCGAAGTCCATCAAGGGGTTCTTGGGCGTGCCGGCCCCGGCCGCGCCCGCTCCCACGGGCCGGACGCCGAAGCCGAAGCCCGCGGCGCCTCACAAACCCTAGTGCGCCAGCGCATTACTTCGGCCCCTCGTCGCAGGTACGACACGAGGCACTAGGCGGTCCGGCAGGGTCGCGCGCGCCGATCGACGAAACGTATGCGGCGTCCTGAACGTCGCACCCACGGACGGACCCTGCATGCCGCACCGCCCGAACGCACGTCGCGCCATCGGATGGTGTCTGGTGGCGCTTGTCTCGCTTGCGCTCGCCGCCCCGATCGTCTCCGCCGTCCCGTCGCCGAATGTGTGGCCCGCGGTGCTCGCGGCCGACACCCTCGACCTGCCCGTCGCGACCGGCATTCAGTATCACCGGGCGACGCTCGCGACCGCGGACGGGCCGCTCGTCGTGCATCAGATGCAGGTGGACCTAGGGAACCCCACGATCCGGCTCGGCGTCGGGCTCGCCCGCGATCGGCTGATGAGCGACGACGAGCCCGTGTCCTCCATGGTGCTGCGCACGGGCGCGATCGCGGGCGTCAACGCCGACTACTTCGATATTCACCAGTCCGGGATACCGCTCAACATCGTCGTGCAGCACGGCCAGCTGCTGCGCAGTCCATGGCGCTGGGTGGCGTTCGTCGTCGGCAAGGACGGCGCGGCGCGCATCATCCGGTACCGCTGGATCGGCAGCATCACGGTGCCGGAGACCGGCGAGACGCGGGCGCTCGACGGGTTCAACACCGGGTTGATCCCGAACGGCATCGTGCTCATGTCGAACACCCGCGGGTACGGGGCGCCGCCGCCCGATCCCGGGACGCGCCAGATGGTCGTGGAACTGACGGCGCCCGACGAAACCGGGCACGCGTTCGTCAAGCAGTTGTGGCCGCAGCAGGCGTTCTACGTGCCGTTTCCCAACAACGACGTCATCCTGGTCGGCCTCGGAACCGGAGCGGACTGGCTCGGACGGCTCACGGCCGGCACCCCGGTGCAGCTCAATCTGACGACCGATCCGGATTGGCACGACGCTCAGATGGCGATCGGCGGGGGGCCGATCCTCGTGCAGAACAGCCAGATCGTCGACGATCCGGACGCGCCGTCGCCCAAGGAGCGGGACTACCGCTACCCGGTGATCGCGGTCGGCATCGGCCGCGATGCGCACACCCTCACGTTCGTCGAGGTGGACGGCCGGCAGCCGGCCCTCAGCATCGGGCTGACGCGCCCCCAACTGGCGCAGTACATGCTGCGGCTCGGCGCGGCCCAGGCCATGGCGTTCGACAGCGGTGGCTCAGCGACCATGGTCGTGCACCTGCCCGGAGCGCCCGCGCCGGCCGTGGTGAACTCTCCGTCGGACGGCCAGGAACGCCCCGTGGGGGACGCGATCCTCGTGTACAGCTCGGCCGTGCCCGGCCCGCCCGCGCGCGTCCTCGTCAACGGCGGGCACCCGCTGGAGCTGTTCGCGGGCGCGAGCGCGACGCTGCCGCTGATCGGCGTGGACGCTCAAGGTAATCCCGTGGCGCTCGGCGCGCCGGTCTCGACCACCGTATCGCCGCCTACCCTCGTCACGGTCGCCGCCGCGGCGACCGCGGTGTCGGCGCGCGCGCCGGCGTCCGGCGACTCCCAGGCCCAGGCCGCTCCGCCGGCGGGACCCGCGCCGTCCCTCAGCGTCACCGCCGGCCCGTCCGCGGGAAGCGGGACGCTCGAGGTGCAGAGCGGGGACGCGAGCGGATCGATCCCGGTCTCGGTCGTTACGCAGCTGAGCCGGCTCGTCGTCAGCCCGGCGTCGGTGGCGGTGGCGCCGGGCGCGGGCGCGCAATTCACGGTGAGCGCCCAGGATGCCGAGGGCCGGACCGTCGGCCTGTCCGGCGCGCCGGTGGCGTGGAGCGTGACGCCGAGCATTCTCGGCGCGATCACACCGGGCGGCGCGTTCGTGGCCGGTGATGCATTCGGTGCGGGCAGCGTCACGGTGCGGGCTGGCGGCGCGGTCGGGCACGCGCAGGTCGCGATCGGCAGCACCGCCCGGTACCTGAGCGCCTTCGATCGTGGCGCGTGGTCGTTTCGCGGGTATCCCGCGACGGTCTCGGGATCGGTCGGGCTCGTGAGGGATCCGCAGCACGACGGTCACCCCTCGGCGCGGCTGGCCTTTGCGCTCGACGGCGCCGGTACGCGCGCCGCATATCTCATCACGCAACTGCCGTTGCCGGGCGCGCCCACCGGCATCAGCGTTTGGGTGTACGGCGACGGAAGCGGCGTCTGGCTGCGCGGCGCGTACGACCAAGCGAACGGCGATCGTGGGACGGTCACCCTGGCGCGCCGTGTGGATTGGACCGGCTGGCGCTCGATCACCGTCCAGCTGCCCCCGGGTTTGGCGCTACCGATCAACTGGGCGACCTTCTATGTGGTGGAGACGGATCCGTCGAGGACGCCGCACGGGGTGATCTACCTGAGCGACCTGCGGGCGATCTACCCGGCGGGCGGCGCCAAGTAGTGCACCATTGACACGAGGCAGTAGCGGCGCGGCGCAGGGGACGCCTCGCCGGACGTCGAACACACGCGCGTTCCGGGACGCCTCATGATCTACGCCGTGCGATCCCTCTTAAGCCTCGTGCTCATCGTCGGGCTGCTCGTCAGCACCGCGGGGCCCGTGCTGCCTCAATCACCGCCCACGCTCGCCGACGCGGTCGCGGCCTACGCCCGCGGCGACATGCCCGGAGCCAGGATGATGTTGACCGCGCTGGCCCAGGACACCACCGCCGACGGCGGACGGGCTTCGTACCTGCTCGGCGTCACGGAGCTGGCCGCGCGGCACTACGCCCCGGCCGCGCAGCTGTTTGTCCGCGCCGAGCAGGCAGTTCCCGTGCTCGGCGACTACGCTGTCTACAACGGCGCGGTCGCCGCGTTCAAGATGGGACAGTACGCCGCCGCCGCGCAGGGATTCCAGGACCTCCTGCAGCGATTCCCCGATAGCACGCTCCGGAAATCCGCGGCGTTTCAGCGCGCGGAAAGCCTGCGCGACCTCGGCGCACCGGACGCGCCTGACGCGTACCATGCATACTTGGAGATCGCCGGCGACGATCCCCATGCCGCGCAGGCATGGTACGAGATGGCCGGCGCGCTGGAGCGTCAGAATCGATGGGGAGACGCGGCGCAGGCCTACCGCCGGGTCCTCTGGGTATTTCCGGCGACGCCCTACGCCCAACCGGCCGCGCAACGCCTCCGCGCGCTGGCGGCCGTGCATCCGTTGCCGCCGGATGCCACGCCGCCGGCGGCCGTGTACGAGCGGGGCGCGGAGGACTTCGCGGCGGGCCAATACGCGGCCGCGCGCGCCGAGCTCACGCACGTGCTCCAGATGCCGGGCGGCTGGGTCGTGGCCGATCAAGCATTGTACAGGCTCGGCGTAATCGCCTACCGCAGCGGGCGGCTCAGCGACGCCGCGGCGCTGTTCCGGCGGGACGTGGCGCTCGCGCAGACCCATGCCGACGACGCCTCCTATTATCTCGTGCGCATCGCCGTGGCCCGCGGGGCCGAGGCTACCGCCGTGGCCCTTGCGCGCACGCTGGCCCAGTCGTTCCCGCGGTCGTCGCTGGCTCCGCGCGGCCTGTACACGGTGGCCGCGTTCCGCGAAACTCGGGGCGCCGTTGAGGCGGCGGCCGCGCTCTTCAACGAGGCGGCGGCCGGCTTCCCCGGGACCTACTGGGGCGACCGCGCCGGCTGGGAGGCCGGCTGGATTCGTTACCGCATGCACGCGTGGCAGGACGCGCTCGCGGCGTGGCGGCGGCTCGCCGGAGTCGCGGATGATGCGGACATGGCCGCCGCGGGATCGTACTGGGCGGCGCGGGCTGCCGCCGCGGTCGGCGACGGCGCGGGCGCCCAGAACGGCTACCTCGTCACGGCCGCGAAGTATCCGGAGACGTTCTACGGCCAGCTCGCGGCGGCGCGGACGGGCGTCCCGATGCGCCTTGCGGTCGCGCAGCCGATGCCGGATCCGCCCGCCGGCGAGATCGCCTCGCTCGATCGCTTCCGGGAACTGGACACGCTGGCGCAGACGGCCGACGCGACCCGAGAGCTCGAGGCCGCGGCCGCCACCGCGCCGGCCCAAGATCGCGCCGCCGTGACGCTGCTGCTCGGTCAATACTACGAGCGGCAGCAGCAGGTCGCGCGCGGGATTCTCGAAGCCGAACAGGCGCGGACGCTCAGCGGCGGCGGACCCGGGACCGAGCCGCTGGCCGTCTGGGAAGCGCTCTATCCCCGCCCGGCGTGGTCCACGATCTCGCAGGCCGCGGGGCGGGCGGGGGTCGATCCATATCTCGTGGCCGCGGTGGTGCGCGAGGAGAGCCGCTTTGACCCGGCGGCCGTCTCGCCGGCCGGCGCCTACGGGCTCATGCAGCTGATGCCGGGCACGGCCAAGAGCGTCGCTCGGAGCGCCGGCGTCGCGCCGCCAGACCTACGCGCGTTGACCGATTCGCGCACCAACGTGCAATTGGGCACGACGGTGCTCGCCGAGCTGCTCCGGCAATTTGGGCGACCGGACCTGGCGCTCGCCGCCTACAATGCGGGGCCCGGCGCCGTGCGGCGCTGGCAGTCCCAGTACGACTGGAGCGATCCCGCGGCGTTCGACGAGTCGATCCCCTACGACGAGACGCGGGGCTACGTCAAGACCGTACTGCGCTCCGCCGCGATCTACCGCTGGCTCTACCGGGACGGGCATCCCTCGCCGCAGTAACGCCGCCCATTCCTGCCGTAAACCTAGCGCAAGGGTTATCCAAACTTCCCGAGAACTTCTCTGGACCGCATCGTGGTCGCGCGGGCCCGCGATGGTCATGACCGCGCGGAATCGATCGGGGGAGCATACGATTGCAGGAGCCGGGGGAATCATCCTCTCGGCGTATGCTGCCGAGTGCCGGGCTCATGCTATTGATCGAGATGTCATAGTCTACGCCGACGCAGACGCCGGGCAATCCGCGCCAAAGGACGAGCGCCATGACCGCAGCACACGCACGCGCAGCACTCATCGCCGTTGCAATCGCCGCCGGGATCGCCGCGGGTAGCGGCGCGGCGTTCGACCCGCCGGCCGCGCAGGGCGCGGCCGGTTGGACTCGCGTGAGCATCGCGGGCATGCTCGTGTCGGTCGATGCGGGGCACCAGATGCTTACGTTGGAGACCGCGCGCGGCCGGCTCCGGGTGCGCACCACCGGGTTCACGGCGTTGATGCTGGCGACGACGCACGATGCTCCGGTCCGTCTCCCGGTGCCGTCGGTCGTGGAGGGCGTCCGGTTGTCGGACGGCTCCGTGATCGCCGGCGTCGTGATCTTGGGCGGCGTCGGATCGGCACACGAGGGCGGCCGCCTGTCGGCGGTTCCCATCGGCACCTGGCTTGGCCGGTTCGGGCCGAGCGGCGGCACCATCCAGCAGACGGCCGCCGCGTCATCGCAGGGTGAAGACGGGACGCCGGCCGCGGTTCACCCCGGCGTGGATCCACCGGTAAGGGATTTTTCGTCTCCGATCGGCGCGGGTGGCAGCGGCGGCGCGGGCGGCCCCGGCGGAAGCCGGAACTCGATGGACGGGCTTGGCAACGGCGGCAAGGGCGGCAACGGCGGCGACGGCGGCGCCCCATTCGGGCAGTTCAACGGGGGAAACGGGGGTGCCGGTGGTGCCGGGGGTGCCGGCGGCAGCGATAACGGCGGCAACGGCGGCCGAGGCGGTAACGGAGGGGACGGCGGCGCGGCGGGAGCCAGGATCGACGGCGGCAACGGCGGCGACGGCGGCCAGGGCGGCAGCGGCGGTAACGGTGCGGTCGGGCCGAGCGGCGGCAACGGTGGGCGCGGCGGCAGCGGTGGCAACGGAGGCTCGTGCGATGGGGCAGGATGTTCGGCCGGCAACGGCGGTAAGGGTGGCAATGGCGGCAACGGCGGCATGGGCGCCGCGGGCGGTGCCAACGGCGGCGGAGGAGCCGGCGGGAACGGCGGCAACGGTGGAGGATGCGTCGGCGACGGATGCTCGGCCGGCAACGGCGGAAACGGCGGGCTCGGCGGCAGTGCGGGAATGTCGACGGGTAGCCGCAGCGGTCGGGATGGACAAAATGGCCAGAACGGTCAAAACGGAGGGCCGGGGTTGGGCGGCAACGGCGGGAACGGCGGGAACGGAGGAAACGGTGGCAGCGTCTCCTCGAACGGCGGCGGCGTGGGTGGCACGTCGGGGCCAGACGGCGTGGGCGGCAGGGGCGGCGGCTGCGCCGGCAACGGTTGCTCGCCGGGCCGCGACGGCCACTGAATCGGCGTCGCTACGGCGCTATCGAGGTCGCGCCGCGGTCCGGGCGGTCAGGTCCGTCCGGCGCCCCGGGTGTGCCGACGAGGCGGTAGCCCGACGGCGTCAGCGTCGCGATGCTGAGCCGTCCGCCGACCAGCGGGTGAATGTGGCGGTCGCGCCGGCCCCGCATGAAGCGGGCCACGCCGAGCGTGAGCGTTCCCAGGAAGCGCGCGAGATCGACGCCGTCGGTGAGGCTCATCTCCTGCAGCGGTACGACGAATTTCAGGTTTGCGATCTGCTCCCGGGTGTTCGCATCGAACGCCGAAAGGTCAATCAACGGATCGATGCCCTCGTAGAGCCGGCTGATCGCGAGGCCCTGGCCGCGCCAGTGAAAGTTCGGCGCGTCGGTGGTGGATAGCAGGCACCGCTCGCCGGCGGGCCACACGGCCTCGTAGATCCGGCCGACTCCGTCGGGGCCGTACGCGCCGATCAGAAAGCCGAGCGCTTCGCGCGGCGGCGCCCCCTCCCGGGCGGGCTCGTCCGCGCCGAGGAAGGCGAGGAACTCGTCGGCCACGGTCGCCGCGTCTTGCGCCGCGCCGGCGGACCGGCCGGAAGCGTATTGCCCTGCGAGCGCCGCAATCGTGCGGCCGCGGACGTGGCTGCGGCCGTGCGTGACCGCCGCGGCGTGCCGTCCGAGCGGAAACACCTTGTGCGCGCCGTCGGTCACGACCTCGACCCACCGGTGATCTCCGGCGTCGCGCCAGCGCGTCGTGCGGCTGTCCGCCGCCAGCACGATGCCCTCGGACAGCGAGATCGCGATCGCAATCGTCATGCACGAGCCTCCTCGTCCCGGGTCGCTTCAAGGAATTCTGGCCGCGGGCCAGAATCCTTGTCAGCCGTACAGGCACGCGTGACGCGCCACACAGTCGCTCCAGGAGACGTCGTTCCTACGTGGATCGCATCGGCATGGTGAGACGTGCGTCACGGCACGTGTGGCTCGCGAGCATTCTGATCCTGGCGTGCGCGGGCGCCGGCGGACCCGCGGCGGCGCAACCCTTCTCGGACCGCGCCGCCCCGGCCTGGGTCTCGGCCGCGGTCGCCACGCTGGTCCGTGACGGTGTTGCGGCGGGCCCTTCGGCCGATGCACGAGTCGCGCCGCTCCTCCGCAATGGTCGCGCCCATGTTACCCGCGCGGAGGCCGCGGTGTGGCTCGCGCGCGTGCTTCCGTTGATTGCGAACCGGCTGCAGGCATCTTCTCCCGCGGGTCAAATCTCGCGTGCCGATCTCGTGGTGTTGCGCCGCCTCGTGGACGAGTTTCAGGCCGAGCTGGCCTCGCTGGACGTCTTGACGGACGTGCTGCAGCGGCAGGTGACGGAGCTCAAGCCGCTCCCGAGGCAGGTCAGGGTCAGCGGCGACGTCCGCCTCCGGTACGAGCTCGGCCGGACGGCGCTGAACAACCCCGGGCTGGGGCCGATCGCGCCGTCGAGCAGCGAGCCGCTGCTCAACCTGGCAAGCCTGAGGGCCCGCCTGGAGTTCGACGGCGGCCTGACGGATGACGCCCAGTTCCGCCTGCGGCTCACGACGTTCAACCAGCTCGGGACGACCGTCGGTACCTTCAGCATCGTCAATACGCCGCCGGCCGGCCAGCTCAACTCCATGTTCATCCCATTCAACAGCGGGCAGCAGGCGTCGATGACGATCATTGACATGTTCGAGTTCGACTGGCAGCGCGCGTTCGGGCTCCCGCTCGAGCTCCAAGCCGGCCGCCTCGGCGGCGATACGTGGTTGCCGCGTAACGGTGATCCCTTGTACCCGGTGTCGCCGCCACCCGGCCGCATCTCGACGCTGCGGCTCGGCCCGATCGGGCTCCTGCTCGATACCGCGAAGGACGTTGTCGGCGAGCGCAGCCTCGAGACCTACGGGGTCGACGCGTTCGTGGCGAGCTACCGTCCCGAGGGCTTCCAGGTGCAGGCCCTGCTCGGCGGGACGGGCGGCGTGACGTTCGCGGGCGGCAGGATTCAGGCCGCGGTGGCGCCCGGTGTGACCGTGGGTGCCAACTTCCTCACCGATGCCTGCGACCCGGGCGGCGGCGTGAACAACGCGGAGCTCGTGTCCGACCTGACGCTTCTGGGAGCCGGCAGAGGCGTCGCTCAATGCTCCTTTGTGTGGTGGGGCGCGCAAAATGGATGGGTACCCACGGCCAACGCCGGGACGACGAGCCCGATCACAAACATTCCGGGGACCGGCTACGGCGCCGATGTCGACGCGGCGCTCGCGCCCGACCTGCACCTCCAGGGTGAGGTGGCCTGGTGGTACGATCCCACGGCCCAGACGACGGGGCTCGGCTGGCAGTTGCAGGTGGTCCTGGGACACGCGGGCGGCCGAACGCCTGCGGTGGCGCTCGGCTATCAATCGTTCGACTCGGCATTCTACCCGGCGTACGGCGGGGCCGAGGATCCCGTCGTCGGCTTCATCTGGCCCGGCGGTTTCCGGGACGCCTTCGGGATCGTCGAGATGCCGCCGATGGCGGGGTGGACCCTGTCCGCGGGGTACGAGACGGGCACGTCGCTCGGCGTCGGCCCGCAGCCCGGAGCGGTCGGATTCGGCGGCCCGACGTTTGCGAACGCCGTATGCGAGAGCTGCCTCGGCTCGGGCCAGCCGTTCTCGGGCTGGCTCGCCGCGGCGGCGCACGCGGTCGGCCAGAACGCGACGGTGCGCCTCTACTACTACTCGTGGCAGCTGAACGGTGCCTCGCAGGACGACACGTATCGCGTGGAAGTCGACTACCGCTTCTAAGCCGCACCGCATTCGCGCGGCCCGTCGGACGCGACCCCTTGCGAACTCGAGCGATCGCGCCTCGGGCTTTGCGTATACTGGTATCGGCGTCACGAACGCACCCTCGGCTCGGCCGCATGCCAGGCCACACGGAGGTGAGCACCGTTGCCAGCGCTCCGCACCGCGCCGTACGGCTCGTGGAAGTCTCCGATCACGGCGGACCTTATCGTGTCGGGGACGATCGGGCTGGACCAGGTCCGGCTCGATGGGGACGACGTGTATTGGATCGAAGCGCGGCCGGCGGAGGCAGGACGCCACGTGATCGTGAGACACCAACCCGGCGGGCGGACCGCGGACGTCACACCCTCCGGCATGAACGCGCGCACCCGCGTCCACGAGTACGGCGGCGGCGCGTACACGGTCCATCGAGGCGTCGTGTATTTTTCCAACTTCGCGGATCAACGGTTGTTCCGGCAGGAGCCGGGCTCTCCACCCCATCCACTCACGCCCGCGGCGGACATGCGGTACGCCGACGCGATCGTGGACGCCCGTCGCGGACGGTTGGTGTGCGTGCGTGAGGATCACACGACGGGGTCGGCGGAGGCGGTCAACACGATCGTGAGCGTTCCGTGGGACGGCGACGAGCGCGCCGGGGGGCGCGTGCTGGCCGGGGGCAACGCCTTCTACTCGTCGCCGCGCCTTGCCCCGGACGGGTCCCGGCTCGCGTGGCTGACGTGGAACCATCCGAACATGCCCTGGGACGGGACCGAGTTGTGGGTCGGCGATCTGGCGCCCGACGGCTCGCTCGCGCGCGCGGCGCGCGTCGCCGGCGGCGTGGCGGAGTCGATATTTCAGCCCGAGTGGACGGCGGACGGCGCGCTCGTGTACGTGTCGGACCGCACAGGCTGGTGGAACCTGTACCGGTGGCGCGACGGCCGCGACGAGCCGCTGTGCCCGATGGCGGCGGAATTCGGCGGGCCGCAGTGGCTCTTCGGCATGTCGCGATACGCCGTCCTGTCCGACGGGCGGCTGATCAGCGCCTACCGGGCGCCGTCGGGCGGCGGCCTCGGGGTGCTGGATCCGGCGACGCGCCGCCTCGAGACGCTCGATACGCCGTACGCGGCCATCGAGAGCCTCCGGTGCTCCGCCACGCACGCCGTCTTCGTCGGCGCCAGCCCGGACGCGTTCCCCGAGGTGGTGCGGCTCGATCTGCGCACGGGGCGGACCGAGACGCTGCGCCGCGCGGCGGAGGGCCGGCCGGATCCCGGGTATCTCTCGCGGCCGGAAACGCTCGAGTTCCCGACGACCGGCGGGCGCACGGCGTACGCCTATTTCTACCCGCCGCGCAATCGGGACGCGGCGGCCCCGGCGGACGAGCGGCCGCCCCTGCTCGTGACGAGCCACGGCGGTCCGACGGGCGCGGCGTCGCCGGTGCTCAACCTGTCGGTGCAGTACTGGACGAGTCGAGGGTTCGCCTATCTCGACGTGAACTATGGCGGCAGCACCGGCTACGGCCGGGAGTACCGCGAGCGGCTGTACGGCCAGTGGGGCGTGGTGGACGTCGACGACTGCGCGAACGGCGCGGCCCATGTGATGCGGCAGGGGCGCGCCGACGGCGGCCGCCTCGTCATTCGCGGCGGCAGCGCCGGCGGGTACACCACGCTGTGCGCACTCGTGTTCCGCGACGTCTTTCACGCCGGCGCCAGCCACTTCGGGATCGCCGACCTCGAAGTGTTTCGTCGGGACACGCACAAGTTCGAGTCCCGCTATGATCAGCACCTGATCGGGCCGTATCCGGAGCGCCGGGACCTCTACCGGGAGCGCTCGCCAATCCACTTCCTCGACCGCCTGGCGCGGCCGCTGATCCTCTTCCAAGGGTTGGAGGACAAGATCGTGCCGCCGAACCAGGCCGAGATGATGTTCGAAGCGGTTCGAGCCAAGGGGTTGCCCGTGGCGTACCTGGCGTATCCGGGCGAGCAGCACGGGTTCCGGAGGGCCGAGAATATCAAGCGGACGCTGGAGGCGGAGCTGTACTTCTACGCGCAGATCTTTGGGTTCACGCTCGCCGCTCCCGTCGCGCCGGTGCGAATCGAGAACCTTTCGGGCTCGTAACGCGTCCTTTGCCCATTCCTTTACGCGGCCACAACAGAGGAACGCAGGTGTCCCCCCGCGCGTGCAGCGAACATGGTGGGCGGCGTGCCGGCGGGTGAGACGCCGGCACGGCGGAGGGGCGGGTGGCAACGAACGACGCTCGCGGACGCCGGTGGTGGCGCGACCGCGGCGCGCTGGCGATCGCCCACCGGGGCGGAGCCCGTTACGCGCCGGAGAACACGCTCGCGGCGTTTCGGCTGGCGCTCGCCGACGGCGTGCCGGCGGTGGAATGCGACGTCCAGCAGACCGGGGATGGGCGCGTGGTTGTGATCCACGACCAGACGGTCGACCGCACGACGAACGGCCGGGGGCGCGTCGCGTCGTTTGCGCTTGATGCGCTGCGACAGCTGGACGCGGGCGCCTGGTTCGGCGCCGGGTTTGCGGGCACACCGATCCCGACGCTGGACGAGGTCCTCGACCTGGTTCGGGGCCGCGCACTGCTGCAGATCGAGATCAAGAACGCGCCCACCTTCTACGAGGGGATCGAGCGGAGGGTCGTCGATGCGGTGCGGCGGCGCGGCATGCAGGAGGACGTGCTGCTGATGTCCTTCGACCACGTGAGCGTGCGGACGATGCGCGAGCTGTCCCCCGAAAGCCCGTGCGGCATCATCTACGCCGCCCGGTTGGTGGACGGGATCGCCGCGGCGCGCGCGGCCGGCGCGGACGCGCTGTGCCTCCACTGGGCGTTCGCGACCGCCGACGTGATCGCCGCGGCGCACGGCGCGGGCCTGCGCGTTCTGGCCTGGACCGTCGACGACGAGGCGGACGCCCAGGCGTGCCTCGCGGCGGGCGTGGACGGGCTGACGTCAAACGATACCCGCCTGCTTCGGCGGCTGCTGCCGGCGTGAGTGGGCGGACCCGCGCGGGCCTGGCGTCCGCGCGTGCGCTCGTGCAGGCCCTCGCGTATCTCGCGCCGTCGCTCCTGGTGTTCGCGGTGTTCGTGTTCTACCCGCTCGTGCGCAACGCCCAGCTCAGCCTGTACGACACGACCCCGTTCGGCGACCTCAGCCGGTTCGCCGGCGCTGGGAACTACGCGGAATTACTCCGGTCCGGGGAGTTCCTCGGCAGCCTCCGCGTCACGGTCCTCTTTGCCGTCTATACCGTCCCCGCGGGCCTCGTACTCGGGTTGCCGCTCGCGCTGCTCGCCAACCGGCGCATGCGCGGCATCGCGGCGTTTCGCACGGCGTACTCGTTTACGATCGCGGTCAGCATCGCGGCCGCGGCCCTCATTTGGGAGTGGATGTTCGACCCGAACGTCGGCATCCTGAACTACCTGTTGTCGCTCGCGCACGGGCCGCGCATCGGGTGGCTGACGGACCCGCATTGGGCCCTGCCGGCGGTGGCGGCGACGACGGTGTGGCAGAGCCTGGGGTTCAACGTCGTGGTGCTCCTCGCCGCGCTCCAGGGTGTGCCCGACGAGTTGGTGGAGGCCGCGCGCATCGACGGTAGCGGCCAGTGGGCCGTGTTCCGGCACGTGATCGTCCCCGCGATCTCACCGGCGCTGTTTTTCGTCGGGGTCGTCGCCACGTTGGGGGTGCTGCAGTCGTTCGGCCAGATCCACATTCTCACGCAGGGCGGCCCGGTCGGCGCCACTAATGCCATCGTGTACTCGATCTACCGCAACGCCTTCTTCAACTTCCGCTTCGGCCTGGCCGCCGCGCAGGCGATGGTGCTGTTCGTGCTCGTGCTCGCGTTCACGACCCTGCAGTTCGCCGTGTTCGAGCGGTGGGTGAGCTACGGATGATGCCCGCCTCCGCCACGTCCGCGTACGAGGTCGCCGCGGCCGGCCGGCGGCCGGCGCGTGCCCGAGCCCTCCGCCGCGCCGCCCCGGGCGCGGGGCTCGGCCTGCTGATGGTGCTCGTGGCGCTCATCGTGCTGTTTCCGCTGCTGTTCGCGCTGTCGACGAGCCTCAAGGGCGGTGCCGAGGTCAACCTGTATCCGCCGACGCTGTGGCCGCGGTCGTTGGATCTCGGCAACTACGCGGCGGCCCTGCAACAGGCGCCGCTGGCGCGGTTTTTGCTCAACTCGCTGATCCAATCGGGCGCGATCACGCTGGGCCAGCTAATCACGGCCTCGCTCGCCGCGTTCGCGTTCAGCTTCATCGAGTTTCCGGGCCGGCGGTGGCTGTTTTTCCTGTTTCTCTCCACGCTGATGATCCCGGCCGAGGTGACGCTCATCCCCAACTACCTCACCGTGCGGTCGTTCGGATGGCTGGACACGTACCCCGGGTTGATCGCGCCCTACCTGGCCACGGCGTTCGGGACGTTCTTGCTCCGGCAGTTCTTCCTGACGATTCCGCGTGAGCTCGCGGACGCGGCGCGGATCGACGGCGCGTCGCGCCGGCGGTTCTTGTGGACCATCGTCGTGCCGCTGTCGCGGCCGGCGCTGGCCACGCTCGCGATCTACGCGTTCCTCTCGTCCTGGAACCAATACCTGTGGCCGTTGCTCGTCATCAATTCGACGGAGATGCGGACGGTCCAGATCGGGCTCGCGCTGCTGCAATCGCAGGAGATCCTGTCGTGGAGCCTGGTCATGGCCGGCGTGATCCTGATCATCCTGCCGACCGTCGTCCTGTTCGTCTTCGGGTACCGCCACGTGGTGCGCGGGCTGACGGCCGGCGCCGTCAAGGGCTGATGCGTACCAACGCCCGCTTCGGGCAGGCCCGTCCGGCTCACGCCCATCGCGCTTCGATCCGACAACGTATCGCCGGCAGGGCGAACGGCGCGCCGGTCGGCGCGCGTAATCATGGGGGAGAGGTGAGGCATGGGGATAAAGGTCACACGGCGGCAGCTCTTGCGGGCGGCGGGCGCTGCGGGACTCGGGGCCGCGGCGGGACAGATGCGGGTGCCGAGCGTCTCGGCGCAGACCCCGGTCCGTATCGCGTTCTGGCACGCAATGGGCGGCAACCTTGGGGAGACCGTGATTCGAGCGTTCGTCAACGCGTTCAACGCCTCGCGCAAGGACATCCAGGTCACGGCGCAGTTCCAGGGCAGCTACGACGATCTCGTCAACAAGCTGCGCGCTTCGATCGGATCCTCGTCCGTTCCGGCCGTGAGCCAGGTCTACGACATCGGCACCCGGTTCATGATCGACAGCAAGGCCGTGGTCCCGGTTCAGAACTTCATCGACCGCGAGAAATTCGACCTCGCGCAATTCGAGCCGAACATCCTCGCCTACTACCGCGTCGGCGGGCGCTTGTACTCGATGCCGTTCAACACGTCGACGGCGATCCTGTACTACAACAAGGACATGTTCAAGCAGGCCGGGCTCGATCCCAACCGGCCGCCGCGGACGTTTGACGAGATCGAGGCGTCGGCCACGAAGCTGGTGCGCAGCGGCGCCACGCGGTCGGGCATCACCATCGCGATCTACGGATGGTTCTTCGAGCAGCTGCTCGCCCGCCAGGGGGCGCTCTACGCCAACAACGGCAACGGCCGCGACGCCGCCGCCACCGCCGTCGCGTACGACCACGAGGAGGAGGGCGCGCGGATCCTGGAGTGGTGGGCCCGTATGGTCAAGAGCGGCGCGGCCACGAACCCGGGCCGGCCCACGGCGGCGAGCCAGCGTGCGTTTGCCGCGGGCCAAACCGCGATGACCATGGACTCCACCGCCGTCCTTAAGAGCCTCCTCACGCAGTCCGGCGGCCGGTTCCAGATCGGCACGGGCTACTTCCCCAAGCCGCCCGCGGCCGCGACGGGGGGCAGCATCGTCGGCGGCGCGTCCGCCTGGATTCTGAGCGGGCGGCCGTCCGTCGAGCAGCAGGCGGCGTGGGAGTTCGTGAAGTTCGTCAGCGCGCCCGCGCAGCAGGCGGCGTGGTACGTCGGCACCGGGTACTTCCCGGTCCGGCGGGACGCGTATCATGAGGCCGTGGCGCAGCAGACCCTGGCGCAGTATCCGCAGTTTCTGACCGCGATCAGCGAGCTGCGCAGCAGCCCCATCAACCGCGCCACCCAAGGGGCGCTCTTGGGCGTATTCCCCGAGGCGCGGCAGAAATCCGAGGACGCGATCGAGGCCACGGTGCTCGGCCGCAAGACGCCGCAGCAGGCCCTGGCAGACGCCGCGCGCGACGTCAACCAGGCCATCGCCGTCTACAACCGGACGATGGGAGCGAAATAGTGGGACGCCGCGGCCCCCACGTCGCGGCGATCGATCAGGGCACGACCGGGACCCGCTGCATGGTGGTCGACGCGGCGGGGCAGCCGGTAGCGTCCGCCTACGCAGAGCACGCGCAGATCACGCCGCAGCCGGGGTGGGTCGAGCACGATCCGGACGAGCTCTGGCGCGCGACCTGCGGGGTCGCACGGGAGGCGCTCGGCCGGGCCGGCCTCACCGGCGCGGCCGAGCTCGCCGGCCTCGGCGTGACCAATCAACGCGAGACCGCCATCGTGTGGGACCGGCGCACGGGAGCGCCCCTCTACAACGCGATCGTGTGGCAGGACACCCGCACGCGGGGCGCGTGCGACCGCCTGCTCCGGGAGGGAGCCGAGCCGTTCGTCCGCGCGCGCACCGGCCTCCCCGTCGCCACGTACTTCTCCGCGCTCAAGGCGGCGTGGATCCTCGACCACGTGCCGGGTGGGCGGGCGCGCGCGGAGCGCGGTGAGATCTGCTTCGGCACCGTCGACTCATGGCTGATCTGGCGGCTTACCGGCGGTGTGGACGGCGGGGTGCACGTGACCGACGTCACGAACGCATCGCGCACGCACCTCATGAACCTGCGCGCCGGCGCGTGGGATCCTGAGCTCCTGTCGCTGTTTCAGATCCCGGCCGCGGTGCTCCCCGAGATTCGGGGCAGCAGCGGGCGCTACGGCGCGACGCAGGCGGCCGGCCCCCTGGGCGGCCGCGTCGAGATCTGCGCCGACCTCGGGGACCAGCAGGCGGCGCTGCTGGGCCAGGCGTGCCATCGCCCGGGCGACGCCAAGAACACCTATGGGACCGGGTGCTTCGTCCTCCAACATGTCGGGGCGGAGCCGGTGGCCAGCCGGAGCGGCCTCATCGCGACGGCCGCCTACGCCCCGCCCGGCGCGGCCGCATTTGCCCTCGAAGGGTCGATCGCGGTCGCCGGCGCCGCCGTGCAGTGGCTGCGCGACAACCTGGGCGTGATCCGCGCGGCCACGGAGACCGACGACCTCGCGGCGTCCGTGCCGGATTCGGGCGGGGTGTACTTCGTCCCCGCGTTCTCCGGTTTGTTTGCGCCGCATTGGGACATGACGGCACGCGGCGTGATCGTCGGGCTCACGCGGTACACGACGCGCGCCCACCTCGTGCGCGCGACGCTGGAAGCCATCTGCTACCAGACGCGCGAGGTGGTCGAGGCGATGGCGCGGGACGCCGGGCGCAGCCTCTCCGCGTTGCGCGTCGACGGCGGGGCCACGCGCAACGACACGTTGATGCAGCTGCAGGCCGACATCCTCGGCGTCCCCGTGGTGCGCCCAAGGGTGAGCGAGACGACCGCGTTGGGCGCCGCGTACGCCGCGGGACTCGCGCAGGACGTGTGGGCGTCGCTCGAGGCCGTGGCGGACCACTGGGCGGCGGATCGCATCTTCGAGCCGCGCGGCCCGGCATCCGAGCGCGATCGGGGATACGAGGAGTGGAAGCGGGCGGTCGAGCGTGCCCGCGGCTGGCTCGCGGGCCCGTGAGCCAAATTGACGCCCGCGCCGTCGCGGGCGCTGGAGGTTGAACCGTGGCGCGGTCTCTCAATCCGTTCACGATGCCGGGGCAGTGGTACCGGGGCATGTTCCACTGTCACACGACCAACTCCGACGGGGCGCGGTCCGTCGTGGACGCGGTGCGATGGTATGCGGACCGCGACTATGACGTGCTGGCGATCACGGATCACAATCAGCTGACGCAGGCCGCCCCGGCACCGGGAGCCCGGATGCTCGTCGTCCCGGGCACGGAAGTCGATGCCGGACAGTCGCGTCTGGGTGAGCCCTATCACCTGGTCGGCATCGGGCTCGCGGAGATGATCGACGTGCCCCGCGAGGTGGCGGCGCGTCACGGGCTGCCCGCGCAGACCGTGATCGACCGCCTGCGGCGCGCCGGCGCCGTGGTCTTCGTCGCCCACCCCTACTGGAGCGGGCTGATCGTCGACGACCTCGTGGCGCTCGACGGCATTGCCGGGCTGGAGGTCTACAACACCAACACCGAGGTGGACGTCGCGAAGGGCGACGGGAGCGTGCAGTGGGACGATTGCCTCAGCGCGCGCAAGCCGATGTACGGCGTGGCGAACGACGACACGCACTGGCGCATGGGCGACGCCGGCCGGGCCTGGACGATGCTTCGCGCCGACGGCCTGTCCCGCGCGTCGGTGACCGCGGCGCTTGCGTCCGGCGCGTTCTACGCCTCGACCGGCGCCGTCCTCGAGGACGTGGCCTTCGACGGCGAGACGGTGGTGGTCCGGATCGCCGAGCCCGGCGCCGCGGAGATCCGTTTTGTGTGCGACCGGCGCTGGGGCCGGCGGATCGCCGCCAACGGCGCACCGCTGCGCGAGGCGACGTTTGCGCTGCGGGGCCCCGAACGCTACCTGCGCGTTCAGGTCGTCGGTCCGGCCGGCGAGCGGGCCTGGACCAACCCGTTGTTCGTGGAGCAATAAGCCCGGCGCCCCGACCCAGGACCGTCTCGCGGGCGGGCGAACGGAGAGACCGGATGCGGTTCGCCACCTGGCTCGTCGACCTCGCGTACGATGCCCTCGCGCTCGCGGGCAACGCCTTGGCGCTCAGCCGCGGGCGGCCCGTGTACGTCCTCGTCGACCTCTCCGGCGAGTACCCGGAGTACCGGCCGCGCACTCCATGGTGGGTGCGGCGGCGGCCCGAGAGCCTGGAGGATCTTCGCGGCAGGTTGCGCGTGCTGGCCGCGGATCCCGCCGTGGCCGGCCTCGTCGTGACCGTCTCGGACCTGCGCGCGGGGCTGGCGACCGTGCAGAGCCTCCGGCGCGCGCTCGCGGGCGTGCGCGCCGCGGGCAAGCGGGTGATCGCGTACCTGCCGGAGGCGTCCACGCACATCTACTACACGGCCAGCGTCGCGGATGCGGTGATCATGCCGGAGAGCGGCACCTTGAACCTCGTTGGCCTCGCGCTCGAGGCCACGTTTCTCGGCGACGCGCTCGCGCGGCTCGGCGTCACCGGCGAGTTTGAGCAGATTGCCGAGTACAAGACCGCCGTGGAGCCGCTGGTTCGCGAGGCGATGCCGGCGCCGATGCGCGAAGCCCTGAACGCCGTGTTGGACTCCGTCTACGACGACATGACGGCCCGCATCGCCGAAGCGCGGCGGCTCACGCCTGCCGATCTCCGGCGCGCGGTGTGCGACGCGCCGCTCCCCGCGCGCGCGGCCCGCGACGCCGGGCTCATCGACGCGACGCTGTACGAGGACGAGCTCCCCGATTACCTGGCGGAAGGCAACCGGGTCCCCGCGCTCGTCCCGTGGGGGCTCGTGCGCCGTCGCCTGCGGCGGCCGCTTCGCCGGCTCGGCGCGGCCCCGGCGATTGGGGTGATCACCGTCCGCGGCCCGATCCACATGGGCGAAAGCCGTGTGCGGCCGCTCAGCCTGCCGCTGCCGTTTGGTGCCGGGGAGACCGCCGGGCACGCCACCGTCATCCGCGCCATTCGGGCGGCGGAGCACGATCGCCGGTTCGGCGCCATCGTGCTCGCCGTCGACTCGCCCGGAGGATCCGCGCTGGCGTCGGATCTGATCTGGCGGGCGGTCGCGCGCGCGAACCGCGTCAAGCCGGTCGTTGCGTTCCTGGGCAACGTCGCCGCCTCCGGCGGTTACTACGTGGCCGCGGCGGCGCGCCGGATCGTCTGCCTGCCCGGCACGCTGACCGGCTCGATCGGCGTCATCGGGGGCAAGTTCAACATCCGTCATCTAGCGGAGCGCGCCGGCGTCCACCGTGAGCTGCTGGCGCGCGGCGAGGCCGCGGCGCTGTTCTCGCCGTTCATGCCGTTCTCGGCGGCCGACCGGCGGCGTCTGCGCGCGCTGATGGAAGACATCTATGAGCGATTCGTGGCCCGGGTCGCCGAGGGACGGGCTCTCGCACCGGAGGCCGTGCGCGCCGTCGCCAGAGGCCGCGTGTGGACCGGCCGCCAGGCCCACGGCCACGGCCTCGTGGATCAACTCGGCGACTTCACCGACGCCCTGGACGCCGCCAAGCACCTGATGGGCGTCGCAGCCCCGCGCCGCGTGGCGGTGGTCCACGTCCGGGCCCCGAACGCCGTCTCCATCTCACGTCCCATGGCCTCCGTGCGGCATCTCCTGACGCCCGGCCTCGCCGCGCTCCTCGAAGAGCCGATCCTGACGCTCCTTCCCTGGGAGATATCGATCCGGTAGCGTCGGGCGCTGTGCGCGTCATGCCCCCAGTCGACCATCCCAACGGCGCGATTCGCGGACAAGTCGAGCCGCGCATTATGCCTCGCCGGCCGCGCGCGCGATCGCGTGGACGAACCGTTCCGTGATCGCCTCGGGCATGGTGATGGCCCGGCCCACGACCACCGCCCACGCGCCGGCCCGGAGCGCCGCCACGGCCTCCTCGGGATTCGTGATGCGGCCCTCGGCGACGACCGGCACCGCCACGTCGCGCACGAGCGCCCTCACAACGTCGAGGTCGGGGCCCGCCGTCTGGGCGCTGTGCGGCGTGTAGCCCGCCATCGTCGTTGCGACGAGGTCGGCGCCGCCGGCCGCCGCCGCGCGGCCTTCGTCCGGCGTCGATACGTCCGCCATGACCGGGAGGCGGCACTCGATGTGGACACGCTCGATCAGCGCGGGGAGCGGATCCGCCGCCTCGTCCGCGTTGCGCTCTCGCGTGGCCTGGACGGCGATGATGTCCGCGCCGGCGTCGGCCAGGGCCCGCGCTTCCGCAAATGTCGGCGTGATGTACACGGTCCGGCCCCGCCGCTTGTACAGGCCGACGATCGGCACGTCGACGACCCGCCGAACCGCCGCGACGTCGTCCGGCCCGTCGATCCTCACGCCCGCGGCGCCGCCGAGCACGGCGCAACGCGCGAGCGCGGCGATCACCGCGGGGTCGCGCAGCGGGCTGCCGGGCAGCGCCTGGCAGGAGACGATCAGCTTGCGGTGCAACTGTTCCCGCCACCCCGACGTCACGACGGCCGCTCCTCGGCGGCGCGGAGCGCCCACGTGGCGGCGAGCAGCGCGAGGCGCTCCGGGGTCGGCGTCACGTCCGCGGCCCGCAGCGCCAGGAGCAGCGCACCTGCCGCGGGCTCGTACCGAGGCGGCACCACGGCGGCACCCGGGATCTGCGCCGCGAGGGCGAGACGGAACGGCTCGAGCACAATCGCGCCGGCGTCGAACACCCCGCCGACGGGCGCGACCGCGGTCGCGCCGTCGGGCCAGTCGAGGCGGCGGATCACGGCCACGGCCAATGCCGCCAGCGACGCGGCGGCGTGCTCCACGAGACCGCGGGCCACCTGGTCACCCGCCGCCGCCGCCGCGGTCACGGCGTGCGCCAGACGAGCGATTTGGCGCCGTTCCAGCTGTCCGGCGTAGTAGGCGATCGGGATGGCCTCCAGGTCCATGCCCGCCACGGTCGGGATTCGCGCGGTGAGCGCGGTCGCGGGTCCGCTGCCGTCGACGGCATGGAGGGCCGCGTGCACCGCGCCACGGCCGAGGGCAAACGCGCTGCCGTCGTCGCCAAATAGGTATCCCCAGCCGCCGGCGCGCGTGTCGACGCCTCGTGCATCGCGGCCGAGGGCCACGGAGCCCGTGCCGGCGATCACCGCTACGCCCGGACCGCCGGCGAGCGCGCCCGTGAGCGCGATCCGGGCGTCGTTGTCCACGCCGATCACGCGCGCCCGCAGCACGTCGCGCACGACTTCCTCGAACGCGCGGGAGCGCTCGGTGTTGGCGTTGATGCCCGTCATGCCGAACTGCGCCGCGCGAAACTCGACGTCGCCGATCCGGGCCGCCCGTAGCGCGGCGGCGAGCGCCGTCGCGACGGCCTCGCGCGCTCGCGCGCGGCCGCCCGGGGCCAAGATGTGGTTGCTGGGACCACCGCGACCGATGCCGAGCACCGCGCCGTCGATCGTGGCCACCGCGCAGAGCGTACTCGATGCCCCGCCGTCGACTCCGAGCACATACTCCATACCACGGCTCCGTTTCGCAGGCGCGTCGCGCGGGTCCTCCGCGCCGCGGCCCTATCCGCACCACAGGAGATCCCGCCGCCTGTCATCGAGATGTCACGATCGGGCGGTACCCCTAATGTGAGGAAGTAGCGCCGCGCGCGTGGGCCGCGGCGCCCGTGAGGGAGGGCGCGGAGCGGTGGCCGCGAACGCATGCGGCGAGCTCCTGAACGTTACGCGGCGTTCATAGGTTCTTCAAGCCGCCGGAGTATGAAGGAAGTCGAGCGCGCCGCTCGACCCGGCAAGACCACCCACGGAGATGTTCGATGACGCCGACTGCGAGGTCCCGAACGCTCGGGCTGCGGTGGCAGCGGTTCCTGCCATTCGTCTACCTGCCTGGTGGCCGGCCGCCCCGGCGCCGCGGCGCCCGCGTGCCGGCGGCACAACTGGCGTGCCACGGGGGGTGCGGTGGTGCGCCGTAGCGGTCGTTGCCTGACCTCGGCCACGCCGCCGTGACCGCGTGGCGGCGCCGGGCGGATACAGGCACCTACGCGGGCGGGCGGGGGAGCAGGGCGCGGGCCACCGCCTCGGCGATGCGTGGGCGCAATGCCAGGATCTCTGTGCGGTCGCGTCCCAGATGGATCGCATTGGCGAGCAGCGCGATCGCCAGATCGTGCTCCGGATCGATGGCGAGCGCGGTGCCGGTGAAGCCCGTGTGGCCGTAGGCACGCGCCGACAACGCGCCGCCCCACCAGCCCTGCGTCCCGGTGAGGGCCCAGCCGAGTCCCCGCACCGTGTCGCCGGCGGTCTGCGGCGTCGTAGCCTCCGCAACCATTTCTGGACTCAGCACACGCGAGCCCGGACCGCAGCCTCGCGCGAGCCACATGCGCGCGTACTCGATGAGGTCGCCGGCCGTCCCGAACAGCCCCGCGTGTCCGGACACCCCGCCCATCGCGTGAGCATTGCCGTCGTGGACCTCGCCCCAGACCAGCGTCGTGCGCCACAGGTGGTGGCGGCGCGCGGGCTCGATGGTGGGGCGCTCCCGCGTGGACGCCGCCATCTGCTGCTCGATCTCCGTGCCGTCTTCGGTAGGCGCCACGCGTGCGCGGAGCGCCGCCGGCGGACGGTAGCGCGTGTCACGCATCGCGAGCGGCTCAAACACGCGGCGGCAAGCCGCGTCGTCGATCGCCTGGCCGAGCGCCCGCCGCGCAACCTCGCCAAGGAGAATAAATCCGATGTCGCTATACACCACGCGCATTCCCGGTGGCGCCTCGATCGGCGTGGTAGCGGCCCGAGCAACGATCGCCTCGTAGCCCTCGGCCTCGAGATAGAACGGGATCCACGCCGGCAGGCCCGAGGTGTGAGCGAGCAGGTGCCGGACCGTGACCTCCCGGTGCGGGAACTCCGGCAGGTGCCGGACGACGGGATTGTCGAGGCCGAGCCGGCGCTGCATCGCCGCCTTCAAGATCAACGGTGTGGTGGCCACTACCTTGGTCAGGGAGGCGAGATCGTAGATCGTCGCCGTGGTCGCGGGCCGGGGCGCCGGCCGGTGGGCGGCGAACCCCACGGCGTGCTGCAGCACGATCTCACCCCGGTAGAGCACGGCGAGCACGGCGCCTGGGTACGCCCGCCCGACGCCGCCCGCGAGGAGGCCGAGCGCCGGGCCAAACGCTCTCGCCGCGGCGCTCATGCCCGGCTCCGAGCGGCACGCCCGAGCGCCGCGGGCGGCGGCCACGTCCACTTCCCGAGGAGCGATGCGTGCCGCGCGCCGGTGACGCGGGGGAGGTTGCCCGCGATGCCCATCACCGTCGCGTGTCCCAGCAGCGCGAACGCCACGGCTTCCTTGGCGCCCGACGGCACGCCGAACTCATCGATCCGCCGCAGGCGAATGGGCGCGATATCCCGCGCGAGGCGCCGCATCAGCACCGCGTTATGAACGCCGCCGCCCGCGGCGACGAGGTCGACGATGGCGTGACGCGGCAGGACGTACCGTCTGATGTTCAGGCTCACGGCATCCGCCGCGAACGCGGTTGCCGTCGCGATGAGATCGTCCGGGCCGAGACGGCGCCATCGGGCGAGCAGCGCGCGCAGGAACGGCTGACCGAACTGCTCGTGCCCGGCCGTCTTCGGAGGCGGGGCGGTGACGAAGGGATGGTCGAGCAGTTCCCTGAGCAACGCGTCGTGCACCCGGCCGCGCGCGGCGCGTCTCCCGCCGCGGTCGAAGGTCTCGGCGCCGCGGGTGAAGTGTCGCACCAGCCCGTCGATGACCATATTCGCGGGCCCGCAGTCGAACGCGACCACGTCGGCGCGGCGGACGCCCGCCGGCAGGACCGTCAGGTTTGAGATCCCGCCGAGGTTGAGCGCGATCCGACCGGCCGGCGCCGCCAGCAGCGCGAGGTCGGCGTACGGCACCAGCGGCGCGGCCTGGCCCCCCGCGGCAATATCGGCGGCCCGAAAGTCGGCAACGACCGGACGGCCCGTGCGCTCCGCGATGACCGCCGCTTCGGCGAGCTGCAACGTGGCCGCGCGCCCCCACCGATCGGCGGCGTCCGGCACGCCCACGTGGGCGACGGTCTGCCCGTGGGAAGCGATGAGATCGACGCTGCTCACCGGCCGGCCGGCGCCCCGGGCGACGGCGGCGGCGGCGGCGGCAAAGTACTCCCCAAGCAGGTAATGGAGCGAGGCGATCTGCTGCGTGGTGGCGGGCTGCGTCGCCACGTCCAGCACGCGCCGGCGCACCTCAGCGGGGTAGGGCACCGTCGTGTGCGCCAGGAGCCGTATGCACGGCGGCCACGGCTCCGCTTCGCGGCGGCCGGGTGCCGGGGTGCGGCCGCGCCCTCCCGCGCCGCGGTCGGTGATCTCGACGAGGGCCGCGGCCACGCCGTCGGCGCTCGTCCCCGAGATCAGGCCGATGATGTGTTTCGTCCGCTTCCCGCGGATCGTCTCTAAGGCGCGCGATGCGGCCGCGAGGTGGGGATCCGAAGCCGCGCCGGTGAGGCTCGACGCGGCCGCATCGTGCCGGTTAGGCAACGCGGGTCCCCCACGAGGTCTCCGCGTCACGGGTCCCCCGCGACGTCCGCGCCTCACCGGTCCACCCGCCCGACTGCCGCCCGAACGCTCCCGGCCTCGCGCAGCGCGCGGGCGGCGGTTTCTGGATCGAGGCCGCGTGCGAGCATGACGATGGCGACCGGGACCCGCCCGCCCGCGCGCCCGAGCGCGTCCGCCGCCGCGGCGGCACCGGCTCCGGTCGCGGCCGAGACGATGCGCAGCGCCCGGCGGCGCAGTTTTTCGTTGGTCGCCTCCATGTCGATCATCAGGTTTCCGTAGACCTTGCCGAGCTGCACCATCGTCAGCGTGCTCAACATGTTCAGTACGAGCTTCTGCGCCGTGCCCGCCTTGAGCCGCGTGCTGCCGGCGATGACCTCCGGGCCCACCAGCGGCGCGATCGTGAGCGCGCAGGCCGCTTCGAGCGAGGACCCAGGCGAGCAGGCGATGCCGATCGTGACCGCACCGCGCTCGCCGGCACGCCGCACGGCTCCCAGGACAAACGGCGTCTCACCGCTCGCGGCAACCCCCACGACGGCGTCGGACGGGCGCACCCCGAGCGCGTCCATCTCCCGCGCTCCCCACGCGGCGTCGTCCTCGGCGCCTTCGGCCGCGCGGAGCATCGCCCCGGGCCCGCCCGCGATGACGGCTTGCACCAGGTCAGGCGGCGTGCCGAACGTCGGCGGGCACTCGGCCGCGTCCAGCACGGCCAGGCGGCCGCTCGTGCCCGCGCCGACATAGACGAGGCGGCCGCCACGCCGTAGCGCCTGCGTGATGCGGAGTACCGCCTCGGCGATCTGCGGCAGGGTCGCCGCCACGGCGTCGGGAACCAGCCGGTCTTCGTCGTTCATGAGCCGGGCCTGCTCGATGACCGGCAGCAGGTCGAGCGTCCGGGTCCGTTCGTTGACCGACTCGGTTAGGGGTTCACGCGAAGACGATGTCATGCGGCCTCCGTGCCGCCGTTCGACGTGAGTGCTCGCCGAGGTGGTTCGAATGCGTGCAGGCGTTCCGCGCGCACATCGTTCGGCCGCGTCCGTCCGGCGTCTCGCGCTTCGCGGGCTGCGGCATTCTCGGGTGGCGTGCGCCCGGATCGCGGCCCCGGCGACGCGCCGGGTGTGCGGCGTCCACGGTCCCCACCCGGGCCCGGATCATAGGTGGAGGCGCGGATCCAGCACGTCCCGCAGTCCGTCCCCGAGCAGGTTGAACCCGAGCACGATGAGGGAGATCGCCACGCCCGGAAACACCGCGGTCCACGGCGCGATCGTCATGAACCGCCGGGCCTCGGCGAGCATGTTGCCCCAGGACGGCGTCGGCGGTTGCGTACCGAGCCCGAGGAAGCTCAGCGCCGATTCGGTCAGGATCGCGAAGGAGAGACTCAACGACGTCTGCACGATGATCGGCGCCAGGATGTTGGGCACGATGTGGTGCAGCAGGATGCGCGGGACGCCGGCGCCTTGCGCCCGTGCCGCCTCCACGTACTCGATGCCGCGCGCCTGGAGCACGCTGCCCCGCGTCACGCGCGCGAACTGCGGCGTGTACACGATGCCGATCGCGGCGACGAGCACGGGGGGCGTCGTCCCCGCCACGGCCATGATCGCGATGGCGAGCAGGACCGCGGGAAACGCGAAGACGACATCCATCGTCCGCATCAGCACGCTGTCAAGCGCGCCGCCGTAGTATCCGCTCAGGACGCCGATCGTCCCCCCGGCACCGAGGGCAAACGCCACGGAGGCGAACGAGACGCCGAGCGAGACGCGGGAGCCGTACAGGAGCCGGCTCAGGATGTCGCGGCCGAACTGGTCCGTGCCAAACGGATGCCCGGCGCCTGGCCGAGCCAGCAGCGCGGTCGGGGTCATCGCGGCGGGGTCGGCCGGGGCGAACAGCGGTGCGCCGGCCGCCGCCACGAGATACGCGACGACGATGACCGAGCCCGCGACGGCCGCCGGGGTGCGGGCCAGCGCCCAGGCGCGCGATGGACGGCGGCGGGGAGCGGTGCCGCCCATCGCACGGCCCTGGCGTGCCGTGGCAAGCGCCGGCTTCGGTGCGGGGGCGGTGCTCAACCGTAACGCACGCGCGGATCCGCGAGCGCGTAGAGCAGGTCCACGGCCAGATTGGTGAGGACAAAGAGGCCCGCGATCAAGAGGACGACGCCTTGGACCACGGGGTAGTCTCGCTGGCCGATGGCGTTCAGCGCGAGGCGCCCCATGCCCGGCAACGCGAAGACCTCCTCGATGACGACGGTGCCGCCGAGCAAGTAGCCCGCCTGGTAGCCGATCACCGTGATCACCGGGATCAGGGCGTTCCGCAGCGCATGCCGGTTCACGACGATCCGCGCGAGCAGGCCTTTGGCGCGCGCCGTGCGCACATAGTCTTCCCCCAGGACCTCGAGCAGCGAGGACCGGACGAACCGCATGAAGACCGCGGCGAGCGACACGCCGAGCGAGATCGCCGGCAGGGCCATGACCGTGAGGTTCGCGAGGGGGTGGGCCGCGAGCCCGACGTACGTGCCGATGGACGCAATCGGATAATTGGCCAGGAGGAGCAGGAGCATCGCGGCCAGCCAGAAGTTCGGGATGCTCAGGCCGAGGAGGCCGGCCACGGTGACCAGCGTGTCTACGGCCGTCCCGCGCCGCAGGGCGGCGACGATGCCGATGGGGATCCCGAGCCCCAGCGCGATGACGAGGGCCAACACGGTGATCTCGATGCTGATCGGCAGGCGTGCAAGGATATCGGGCAACACCGGGCGACTGGTGCGCAACGAGACGCCGAAGTCGCCCTGGAGGACGCGGCCGACCCAGTCCACATATTGCAGCGGCAGCGGCTTGTCGATGCCGAAGAGGCGCCGGAGTTCGGCCATCTGCGCGGGCGTCATGGCCACCTGTGTGCCGAGAAACATCTGGACCGCGTCGCCCGGCAGCAGCCGGACGAGCAAAAAGACGACGATCGACACCCCCCACAACACCGGCAGTAGCCCGAAGAGCCGGCCGGCGAGAAACCCGGTCATTGGGTGCGCTCCGTCCGCGGGCGGCCCCACGGCCGCCGGGTGCCGGGATGCATGGGCGTCACGATCGACTGCGGCGGGACGCGCCGGGGGCGCGCCTATGGCCGCGCCCCCCGGCGTCTCAGGTCAGCGCTGGATCGAGGTATCCTGCAGGAGTTCCAGGGATCCCGTCGGGATGACGCGGAAACCCTTGACGTAACCCTGCAACACTTGCGTCGTGTACGGCGTATACAGGAACACCGCGGGCGCAGCCGTGACCAGGGCGCGCTGGGCGTCGTCGTAGATGGGCTTGCGCTCGGCCACGGTCACGTGCACGCGGCCGCGGTCGAGCAGCTTGTCCACCGCGGTGTCCTTGAAGAGGAAGTTGTTGACGGCGCCCGTGCTGTAGAACGTGCGGTACAGGAAGCGGTCCGGGTCGGGATCGCCGCCCCGCAGCTCGACCATCGTGTCGAAGTCGCGCTTGACCCACCGGTTGATGTAGGTGCCCCATTCCACGTTGTCGATCGTCGGATTCAGCCCCACGGCCCGCAGTTGCGCCTGAATGATCTGCGCCACGGCGAGCCCGCCCTCGTACGTCGGCGAGGCCACGATGTTGAACGAGGCGCCGGCCGCGCCGGCGTCCTGCAGCATCTGCTTGGCCTTCGCCGGGTTCGTGTGGTACTCCGGGAACGTGGACACCGGCAGCGCGTACAGTTTGTCGGGCGCCGGGATGGGACCGCTGATCTGACCAAACCCGAACTCCGCCGCGGCCACGATCGCCTGGCGGTCGATCGCATAGGCGATCGCGTCGCGCACCTTGGCGTTGGTGAACGGCGGGTGGGTCGTGTTGAACGAGAAGATGCGCAGGTTGAGGCTCGGGGCCTGCAGTACCTGGAGCGACTTGTCGCCCTGGGCCTGCTTGATCACGCTGCCGTCCGAGATCGTGGCCATGTCCAGACTCCGGCTGCGCAGGCCCGCCAGCAGCGACGCCTCTTCGGGCACGATCCGGATCACAACCTCGTCGACCTTCGGATCGCCACGCTTGAAGTAGTTCGGGTTCCTGACCAGGCGCATGTAGTTGTCAGGCACCCATTCCGCGAGCATGAACGGCCCGGTGCCCGCTTCGGTCTTCTGGAGATCGCCGTTCTTGAGCACGGCCGCCCGTTCCACGATCGCGCTGTTGCCGGACGCGAGACCGGCGAGCGTACTCGCGAGCGGGTACTTGAGGTGGACGCGCACGGTCAACGGATCGACCGCGGTGACGGTGTCCACGGCGTCCAGATACGACCGTGCCGGCGATGCGGTCTTGGGATCCAGGATCCGCTGGATGGTGAACACCACGTCGTCGGCGCTCAACGGCGTGCCGTCGTGAAAGCGGACGCCGGGGTGGAGGTGGAAGACGTACGTCCGGTTGTCCGGCGTATCCCACGACGTCGCCAGATCGCCCACGATGTGCAGCCCGGGATCGTATGTCACCAGCTTGTTGTAGAGCAGATCGATCCGCCGGAACGACGAGAACGCCGTGACCTTGTTCGGATCGAGCCCGACGACCTCCTGATCCACGCCGAGCGTCAGCGTCACCTTGGCCGGCGCGGCGTACGTGCGTACCGCCGGCGGCAGCGCCAGCACGAGCATCAAGACCACGATCACCCACCGCGTTGCGCGCATCGCTCACCCCCCGTTTTTGCGTCCGTGGGCCCGGCGCGAACCGGACCCGGGTCCGCAATCACGTGCCTCAGCGTACCAAGCTTCGGCCACATACCGTATCGAGCCCCGGCCCGATCCGTCGCTCCACCACGCGCCGTCACCCCGCGCCGTTCCGAACCGATGCGTCCGGTCGGATGGGCCCCGTCGTCTTCCGATAGAGCAGTTCCGTGATTCCCGGCCGCACGTAGTTCGGTATCTCGCCGATCCGTTCGTATCCCCGCCGCTCGTAGAACCGCGCGGCGGCATCGTTGCGCGCCCACGTGAGCAGAAACACGTTCGGGCCATGGGCCAGGATGTCATGCTCCGCGGCGTCCATCAACTGCGCCCCCACGCCCCGGCCCTGCACTCCGGCCGCGACGCCGACGGCGCGGACGTACCCGCTGTGATCGAACGTGCCGCGCAGCTGATACACGATGAATCCCACGAGGCGGCCGCCCGCCTCGGCGACGCGTGCCGACGCGGCGCCGGTGAGGGCCCCGGCGAAGAGTGCCCGGGCATCGTCGCGGGTCGTCCCGTACTCCCGCCAGAGCGGCAGATCGAGCATGATCGCGATGCACGGCTCGATGTCGACGTCGCGCAGCGCCCGGATGATCACGCGACCACCTTTCTCCGGCGGGCCGAACGGCGCCTGCCGTCGCAGGAGGTGCGCGCGGCCGACCTGAAGCAGACCGTGTCATGATCGTCGCCGCCGGCACCGTCATCGCCCGCGAACGCAATCTCAGCCCGGGGTTCGTCGAGATCGACGGCGGACGGATCGTGCGCGTGAGCGGCGGGGAGCCTCCGCCGCAGGAGGCAACGCAGCCGGTGTTGCGGTTTCCCGACGGCACCGCGATTCCCGGGATGATCGACCTGCAGGTGAACGGCGGCGCGGGCGTGGATTGCGCGCGGTGCGTTCCCGCGGACTACGAGGTGCTGGGTCGGTACCTGGCGGGCACGGGGGTCACGGCGTACCTGCCGACGATCACGAGCGCACCCCTCGAGGACATGCGCCGCGCGGGCGAGGTCGTGGCCGACGCCATGGCCCGCGAGACGGCCCGGCCCGTGATTCTCGGGGTGCATCTCGAGGGGCCGTACCTGAACCCACTCCGCCGCGGTGCGCATCGCGCCCAGGACCTCCGCCCGCCGTCGGTGCCGGAGGCGCTCGAGACCCTGCGCCGGCTCTCGGGCATCGTGCGCGTGGTGACGCTGGCGCCGGAGCTCGAGGGCGCGGAGCCCCTGGTGCGCGCGCTCGCCGAGCGGGAGGTCGTCGTGGCGCTCGGGCACACGGACGCCGGCTACGACGAGATTCGAGCGGCGGCGCAGTGGGGTGCCCGGCTCGTGACCCACGTGTTCAACGCGATGCGCGGGCTCCACCATCGGGAGCCTGGAGCCGCGGGCGGCGCCTTGCTCACGCGCGGCCTCGTGGCGAGCGTGATCGCGGACGGCATCCACGTGCACCCCGCCGTCCTGGGACTGATCGCCCGCGTGGCCGGCCCCGGCCGGATCGCGCTCGTCACGGACGCCATCTCAGCCGCGGGCATGGAGCGGGGCAGCTTTTCGCTCGGCGGGCGTGGCATCGAAGTGCGAGATGGGGTACCGCGCCTGCCCGATGGCACGATCGCCGGCAGCGTGTTGCAGATGGACCGCGCCGTGCGCAACTTCGCGTCGGCCGCTGAGATCGGCCTGCGGGACGCGGTTCACTCCGCGACGGCCGTGCCGGCGCGGCTGTTGCGGCTCGCGCGCAAGGGGCAGATCGCCCCCGGCTACGACGCCGATCTCGCGGTCCTCGGCCGCGACGGGAGCGTCGTCCTGACGCTCGTGGGCGCGCAGGTGGCGTACCAGCGCCGACAGTGATCTGCATCCCAAAAACCGAACAATCACGCCATTTGCCTTGACAACCTACGGGATCTTTGGTACTCGAAACTAAAACCGAGGGAGTGCGCCTAGGGTTCCGCGGCCCGTAGGGCCGGCCCGGACCGAGCGGCGCAGGCGTCGAGCGGGCGCTACACCGTCGGGACAAAAGCCGGAGGGAGAGGTTCCTCTGAACAGGATCGCTCCCCCGGGTTTTTCTATTTTCGCCCGGGGAGCGTCCAACCGGGTTCCAAAGGCCGCGCGCCTGGGCGGCGGCGTGGGGGTGGACCGCGATGACCGGCTTGTACGACCCGAGGTTCGAGCACGACTCCTGCGGTGTCGGCTTTGTGGCGACGACGGGCGGGCGCAGCCACGCGCCGCTTGCGATGGCGCTCCAGGCGCTCGCTAACCTCGCGCATCGCGGCGCGGTGTCGGCCGATGGCAAGACCGGGGACGGCGCGGGAGTCCTGACCCAGCTGCCGTACCGGTTGCTGCTGCCGGAACTGGCGAGGCGCGGCCTGCGGGTCTCCCGGCACAGCGATATCGGCGTGGCCATGGCGTTCTTGCCCCGTGAGGGACGTGCCGGGGCGCGGATGCGCACCCTGGTCGAGGACGCGATCGCGCGCGAAGGGCTCGTCTTCTTTGGATGGCGGCCGGTCCCGGTCGCGGTCGGCGCACTCGGCACGGAGGCCGCCCGGACCCGGCCCGACATCGCGCAGGCCCTCATCGGCCGCCCCGACGCCCTCGGGAGCGACGACTTCGAGCGCACGTTGTACCTCGTTCGCAAGGGCGTGGAGCGGCGGCTCACGGAGGAATTGGTCGCGGGCTGCCTGCCGTCGTGCTCACACCGCACGGTCGTGTACAAAGGCCTGTGCGTCGCTCCCCAGCTCCCGCGCTTCTACGCCGACCTCCGCGATCCGTCGTTCGAGACGGCGCTCGCGGTGTTTCACCAGCGGTACAGCACGAACACGTTTCCCAGTTGGCCGCTCGCGCAGCCGTTTCGGCTGCTCGCCCATAACGGCGAGATCAACACGTTGTGGGGCAACATCAACTGGACGCGTGCGCGGGAGGGGGACCTTCGCTCATCGCATTGGCGGGAACGCGTCCGGGAACTGGTGCCGGTGATCCAGCCGGACGGCAGCGACAGCGCGATGCTGGACAATGTGCTGGAGCTCCTGGTGCGGTCGGGACGCGACCTGCTCCACGCGATGATGATGCTGGTGCCGGAGGCCTTCGAGGCCGCGCCGGAAATGGCGCCGGCCGTCCGCGCCTGGTACGAGTATCACGCCGGGCTGTGCGAGCCGTGGGACGGTCCGGCGGCGCTCGCGTTCTCGGACGGCCGCGTGGCCGCGGCGGCGCTCGACCGCAACGGGCTCCGCCCCGCGCGGTACGTGGTCTCCAACGACGGCCTGGTGATCGTGGCGAGCGAGGCGGGCGTAATCGACCTCGACCCGGGGCGCATCGTCGAGAGGGGCCGGCTCGGCCCCGGTCGGATGATCGCCGTGGACACGGCGACGGGCCGGATCCTCACGGACGAGACGATCAAGCGAGAGGCGGCGGAGCGGCGACCCTACGCGTCCTGGATCGCCGCCGGCCGGACGCCGATGGCCCGCGACGACACGCCGCCCGCCCCGGACGGCGACGGGCTGGCCCGGGAGCTTGCCGCCTTTGGCTACACCGAGGAGGAGCTCCGGCGGATCCACGCGCCGATGTTCCTCGAGGCCAAGGATCCTGTGGGCTCGATGGGAGACGACACACCGCTCGCCGTGCTGTCGTCGCGGCCGCGGCTCCTGTACGCGTACCTCAAGCAGCGATTTGCCCAGGTAACCAACCCGCCCATCGATCCGCTCCGCGAGCGCCTGGTGATGTCGCTCGTCACGCTCCTCGGCCCCCGCCGCAACTGGCTCGACGAAACGCCGGACCACGCGCGTCTCGTGGAGATCGCGTCCCCGCTGCTGACCGCGGTTGAGCTGCGCGCGCTCGCCACGCTTCCGGAGGAGACGCTCCGCGTGCGCAGGCTGCGGGTGCTGTTCGCGGTGGGCGAGGGCGCGGACGGCCTGGAGCGCGCGCTGCTGCGACTCTGCGACGAGGCCGCCTACCAGATCGAGGGCGGGGCGACGCTCCTCGTCCTCTCCGACCGCGGCACGGACGCCGCGTACGCGCCGATTCCGATGCTGCTGGCGGTCGGCGCGGTGCACCACGCGCTGATTCGGCGCGGCGCACGGATGCGTGCGAGCCTGGTGGCCGAGACCGGGGAAGCGCGGGACGTCCACCACGTGGCGGCGCTCATCGGATATGGCGCGAGCGCGGTGTGCCCGTATCTCGCGCACGAGATGATCGCCGCAGAGGCGCGCCGGGCCGGCGCGGACCCCGGAGTCTACCTTGCCCGGCACCGCACGGCCATCGAGGCCGGTCTCCTCAAGATCATGTCGAAGATGGGGATCTCCACGGTGTCGAGCTACCACGGCGCCCAGATCTTCGAGGCCGTGGGCCTCGACCGCGCGCTCGTCGAGTTCGCGTTCGCCGGCACACCCTCGCGGCTCGGCGGCATCGGGCTCGGCGAGATCGCCCAGGACGTGCTCGCGCGCCACCGGCGGGCCTACGGTGGCGAGGAGCCGCCCGCGTTGGACGATCCGGGGCTGTTTCGGTTCCGCAAGGACGGGGAGTACCACGCGTTCCACCCCAACGTCCTCCGCACGCTCCACCGGCTCGCGCTCGACGGCGGCGACGAGGCGTACTCGGCGTACGCCTGGGAGGTCACGCACCGTCCGCCGACCGCGCTCCGCGACCTCTTGGACTTCCGGGGCGGCGTCCCCATTCCGGTGGAGGACGTGGAGCCCGCCGCGGCGATCGCCCGCCGGTTTGTCGTTTCCTCGATGTCCCACGGATCGCTCGGCAAAGAGGCGCACGAGACGCTGGCGATCGCGATGAACCGCCTCGGCGCAAAGAGCAGCAGCGGCGAGGGCGGGGAGGACCCGGAACGGTTCGCGCGGCGCCCGGACGGCGATTGGCCGAACTCGGCGGTCAAGCAGGTGGCATCGGGGCGGTTCGGCGTCACCCCGGCGTATCTCGCCGCGGCGCAGGAACTCGAGATCAAGATGGCGCAGGGCAGCAAGCCCGGCGAAGGCGGGCAGATCCCGGGGACGAAGGTCTCCGAGGAGATCGCGCGGATCCGTCACACGCAGCGGGGTATCGCCCTGATCTCGCCGCCGCCGCACCACGACATCTACAGCATCGAAGATCTGGCGCAGCTCATCTACGATCTCAAGCAGGGGAACCCGCGCGCCCGGGTGTCCGTCAAGCTGGTGAGCGAGGCGGGGGTCGGCACGATCGCGGCCGGCGTGGCCAAGGCGTACGCGGACACGGTGCACATCGCCGGCGCCGACGGCGGGACCGGCGCGTCGCCGCTCGACTCGATCAAGAACGCCGGCGTGCCGTGGGAGCTGGGGCTCGCCGAAACGCAGCAGACGCTCGTGCGTAACAACCTCCGCGGCCGGGTCAAGCTTCGCGTGGACGGCGGGTTGAAGGCGGCGCGCGACGTGGTCATCGCCGCGTTGTTGGGCGCCGAAGAGTTTGGCTTCGCCAGCGCCGCCGTCGTGGCGCTCGGCTGCGTCATGGCCCGACAATGCCATCTCAACACGTGCCCGGTGGGGATCGCCACGCAACGCGACGACCTCCGCGCGAAGTTCCCGGGGACGCCGGAGCGCGTCGTCAACTTCTTCCTGGCCATCGCGGAGGACGTTCGGCGGATCCTCGCCTCGCTCGGCGTACGCGGGCTCGATGAAATCGTGGGCCGTCCGGACATGCTGCAGCGACGGGAAGCCGCGGCGCCGCGCGCCCGCCGGCTGGTGCTGGATGCGCTGCTCGCCGATCCGGATCCGTCCGGCACGCGGGCGCGGCGCCATCAGCAGGAACGAAACGATCGACCCGGCGAGCCGTACGACGACGCGGTGCTCATCCAGATCGGCGACGATCTCGCGGCAGGCCGGCGTGTCGACCGGACCTTCGAGGTGCGCAACGTGCACCGGACCGTGGCGGCCCGCATCGCGTCCGCGATCGCGCACCGGCACGGCGATGCGGGCCTGCCGGAGGAGACGATCACGCTGCGGTTCGTCGGCAGCGCGGGGCAGTCGTTCGGCGCGTGGTGCGTGACCGGGATGCGCCTGGTCCTCTACGGCGAGGCTAACGACTACGTCGGCAAAGGCATGGGGGGCGGCGAGATCGCGATCCGGCCGCCCGACGCGCTGCTCGCGCGGGCCCACCGGCACGTCATCTTGGGCAATACGGTGCTGTACGGCGCGACGGGAGGCCGGCTCTTCGCCGCCGGGCGGGCCGGCGAGCGGTTTGCGGTGCGCAACAGCGGGGCCGTCGCGGTGGTCGAGGGCGTGGGGGATCACGCCTGCGAGTACATGACCGGTGGGGTCGTCGTGGTGCTGGGCGAGACCGGACGCAACTTCGGCGCCGGCATGACGGGCGGCTGCGCGTACGTGCTGGACGAGTACCAACTCTTGCGGCGGCGCTACAATCCGGGCCTCGTCGGTCTCGCGCGCGTCGCGGCCGACGACGCGCGCAGGCTGCGTGAGCTGATCACGGCGCACCGGTGTGCGACCGGAAGCGAGCGCGCGGCCGAGATCCTCGCGTCCTGGGATCGATGGCTTCCCAAGTTTTGGAAGGTGGCGCCGCACGCGACCCCCACGGCTGACGTGGGCGCGACGCTCTCGCCAAACGTACCCGGCGGCCGCGCGTAATCGCGCGTCCGCCGCGCGGGCGGACCGCTGTCCCCGCGCGCCCCGGCACCGCGCGCCGGCCGGGGCGCCGTCTCGCTGTGTTACAATGAGCGTGGCGCAGTTCGCGCGGCAAGGAGTCCGTCGTTGTGACCGCGTTCGACCACCTCACGGGGTTCCTATGCGGCGAAGAGGAGATCGCGGCCGCCTTTCTCTATGGGCAACCGGCCGTGACCCGTACCTGGCCCGACTCCGATATCGAGATCGGGATCCTCTTTCGTGAAGGGGTGGGCAGCGACGCCATCACCGAGTACCTGGAGGGACTCGGGAGCAGCCATCCTCTCGGCGATCATCCGGGGATCCTCATGCCGTTTGCGCTCAACGTGCACCTGCTGCCCGTGGTGTACGAGGTGCTGACGTGGGGGTCGCTGCTGGCGGACAATGACCGCGCGGCGCGCGAAGGGTTTGTCCGGCAGACGAGCGAGCGCCTCGCGCAGGAGCGGCCGCGCCTCTTGGAAGAGGCGCACGAGACGATCCTCAAGGCGAGGGCCTTTGGGCTTCCGTCCGCGGACGACGCCGTCCGTGCGGCCTCGCAACCGGCCCGGTCGCTCGACCCCGTGCGCGCGGGCTGGCGCCTCGCGCGTGTGCTCACGTCGGTCCCCATTCTGGAGATGTTCACGCGCGACGTCGAGGCGGTGTCGCAGGATGCCGAACGCGTGGGGCAGATCATCGGCGTCTTCAGCAACGCCGGCGGCGCGGTGACGGGTATTGCCAAAGCCATGCTGACCACGCTCGGCATCGCCCGCCCTCCACGCCGGTGGGAGATCTTTCTGCCGCTCGCGGACGCCGGCATCATCCCCATGGAGCTCGCGCTCCACCTCGCCGCGATGGTCGAGACGCGGTGGGCGCTGCTCACGGGGGGCGGCATTATCGCGCCGGAGCGCGTGATCGCGCTGATCCGCGGCTACCTGCCGGCCATCATCACGTTCGCGCGGCGGGCGTCGTGGGTGACGGAACTCCCCGGCTTGACGGCGACGCAGCGGCTGCACTGAGCACGTCCATCCCCCATGACCGCGTGGTCCTCCAGCCCCGCGAACATAGGCTCCGGCTCCGTTCCGCCCCGGACCGCGCCGGGCGCCGGCGACGGCGGGCCGGTCATGGCCGGCCGCTTTGTCCTCGGCGCGCTTGCGGGGCGCGGCGGCATGGGGGCCGTCTATCACGCCTGGGATCGAGCCCGCGGTGTCCCCTGCGCCGTCAAGGTGCTGGCGGACGCGCTTGCGCATGACGACGAGCTGCGCGCGCGGTTTCGCCGCGAGGCCGAGGCGGTGATGCGGCTCGACCACGAACGGATCGTCCGGGTCCTCGCGTGCGGAGAGACAGGCTCCCGCCAGTTCATCGCGATGGAGTACGTGCCCGGCGGCACCTTGCGGCAGCTCCTCGCGGACCGGGGGCCGCTACCGGAGCGCCGCGCCCTCCGCATTGTGCGGGAGGTTGCGGAGGCGCTCGCGTACGCCCACGAGCGGGGCTTCGTTCACCGCGACGTGAAGCCGCAAAACGTCCTGCTCACGGCGGATGGGCACGCGAAGGTCGCGGACTTCGGCATTGCCAAAGCCGCCGACGCGACGCGGCTGACGCGGACCGGGAGCGTGTTCGGGTCGACACATTACATCGCGCCGGAGCAGGTGCGCGGAGACGAGGCGGGGGCGGCCGCGGACCAGTACGCGCTCGGCGTTGTCCTCTACGAGGTTCTCGCCGGACGGGTGCCGTTCGACGGCGAGGTGCCGGTCGCCATCGCGCTTCGCCATGTCCACGACCCCGTTCCGAGCCTCGCCACGGTTCGCCCCGACGTGTCGCAGCCTACCCTCGAGATCGTGGCCCGGCTGCTGGCGAAGGCGCCGGCCGGGCGCTATCCCTCGACCGAGGCCGCCGTCGAGGCGTTGCGGGGCGCGCTGGCCGCGCTCCCCGACGGGCCCGGTCAACGCGAGATCGAAGACACCGCGCCTGTCTCGAGCGGCGACCCGGACACCCAACAAGCAACGACGCAGGGCCTTCTCGCTCCTACGGACGGCGCCGGCGAGACACATCCGCGTGCTCCTGCGACCGGCGCGCGCCGGGGTCGCCGCGGGCGGGTGGCGGTGGCCTCGATGTGGGCCGCCGGCATCGTGGCGGCGGTCGCGGCAAGCCTTGCCCTGGCGGCCGGCTACCGCGGGGCGTGGCTCGCGGCTCACACGACCGTCCCGGTGCTGACGGGGCTCACGATGCAACAGGCCGCCCGCGAAGCGGTCCCCCTGCAGCTCGGCGTCATCGTCACGGGACAGCGCCAGGATCCGCACCTCCCGGTGGGCGCGATCGTGGATCAGGACCCGCCGGCCGGCCAGCAGGTCCTCAAGGGCGTCGTCGTGCAACTGACGGTGAGCGAGGGTTCCGGGATGGTGCCCGACCTGCGCGGGATTCCCGTGTCGGGAGCGGCGCATGTGCTCGAGGGCGCCGGGCTCCGCCTCGGCGCGGTGACGTACGCGCATGACGACCAGGTGGCCGCGGGCTACGTCATGAGCCAGGCGCAGCGGGCCGGGACGCACCTGCCGGCCAATGGCGGCGTGGACGTGGTTGTCAGCGCGGGTCCCGATCAACCGGCGACGGGCGTCCAGCAGACTCCGTTTCCCGAGGCCGGCAGCGCGAACAAGTAGCGGCAGGGAGGGAACCGTGTGACCGCGGCGTTGACCGTGACCGTGCAACCCACGCCGAACGTCAATGCGCTCAAGTTCGTCCTGAACCGCCAGATGACGGCGGGACGGAGCCGGACGTTTACCGACGCCCAAACGGCGGACGCGCCGCTCGCGCGGGACCTCTTGGGCGTCGCCGGCATCCGGCAGGTGTTCTTTCTCAACGACTTCATCACGATCACGCGCGTAGACGATGCCGACTGGGACGCGATCGTGCCGGAGGTCGAGTCGTTGATCAGGCGCCACCTGGGCGATGCGTAGCCGGGCGGCCGGGTGCCGCGCCGCTGGCTGGGGGACTCCCGCTGCGCCGGGCCGCGTTTGAACGCCTGGTTCAAAAGGCGCTGGACGACTTGCCGCCCGTCTTTGCCGAGCGGCTTCGCAACGTCGCCGTGCTCGTGGGGGATCGCCCGTCCGCGGAGGTGAGCGCGGAGCTGGGCGACGACATCCTCGGACTCTATCACGGCGCGAGCGAGCTCGAGCAATCTCCGTTCGCCCCGTACGAGCTGCCCGAGGTGATCGTCATCTACCAGCGCAACATCGAGGCCGTCTGCAAGACCGACGAGGACGTGATCCGCGAGGTGCGGTTGACCGTGATCCACGAGATCGGGCACCATTTCGGGTTGAGCGACGCCGAGATGGAGGCGTGGGAGCAAGACGCCTAGTTTCAAAACCTTTAGTATTCCCGCGGATTTGAGCAGAAGACGGTCAATTGATTGACAGGTCAGGGGGCGAACCCTATACTCCCGTTGGGAGACTGACCAGTCAGTCTGAAGGGGGGTCGGATGGCAACCGCGATAGAACGGCTGGGAAGGCCCTCACAACGCGAAGAGACCCGCCGCAAGATTCTCGAATCCGCCGCGCAAGTTTTCGCCGACAAGGGCTTCTATCGCTCGGTTGTTGACGATATCGTCAAGGCTTCGGGTACGTCCAAAGGCGCCGTGTACTTCTACTTCGACAGCAAAGAGCAGATCTTCATGTCCCTCGTGGAAGACTATGCCGCCACGGTCGCGCAAGAGCTGCAGGTCGCGGTTCACCGGAGCCGCGGTCTGATCGCCGAGGTCGAGGCGACCGTCGCCACGCTGATCCGAAACTTCCAGGCACACCGCACCCTGGCCAAAATTGTGCTCGTCGATTGGCCCGCGGCCGGCGCCGAGTTTCAAGGGAAGCGGATCGCGCTCAAGACCATGCTCGTGGAGGTGTTGCGCGGGTACCTGGACCGGGCGGTTCAGGACGGCAAGATCCCCGCTCAGGACACGGAGATGGCGGCGTACGCCTGGATCGGCGCTATCGGTGAGATCGTGGCGAGGTGGCTCAACACCGGTAAGCCCAATCCGCTCGACGAGGTGCTGGCCCCCTTGACCCGCCTCCTGCTCTCCAGCGTGGGGTTTGTCGCGAGCCCGGCAGCGGCGCGGTAACCCCACGTGAAGTCGTTCCCCGCCGAGCTCGGGCCGGCGCTTCGGGCCCGAACGTGGGCGCGTATCGTCCGGGCCGCGGTGCTTCGAGGTTCGTTCACGCTCAGCTCCGGGCGGCACAGCCCCTATTACATTGACAAGTACTTGTTTGAAACCGATCCCAGCGTCCTGCGCGACATCGCGCGTCTCCTCGCGCCGTTGATCCCGGACACCGCGACCCGCCTCGTTGGGCCCGCGCTCGGAGGAGTGCCGCTCGCGACCGCGGTCGCGCTCGAGACGGGGCTGCCGTTTGTCATCGCGCGCCCCGAGGCCAAGGCCTACGGCACCGGCCGCCTGCTCGAGGGACGGATCGGAGCCCAGGACCGCGCCGTCGTGATCGAGGACGTGGTCACCACGGGCGCCCAAGCGGTCCGGGCGGCGCGCAATGTCGAGACCGCCGGGGCCGAGGTCCTGCTCATCCTCGCCGTGGTGGACCGGCACGAGGGCGGGCGCGAGCGCATCACCGCGGGCGGCCATCGGTACGAGGCACTCTACGATCTGGGCGAATGGTCGCTCTCGCTGGGCGCTGGGCCGGAACCGCGACCAACTTAGGCGATTCTGCGCCTCGCCTTGCGGGATTGGGTGGGCGCGGGAGCCCCGCCCTTCGCTCCCACCTATTTGTTCCCGGAGCGCGTCGCGGAGTACTGAGTACTGGCCCACATCGCGGCGCCGGCACGCCGCCGAACTCCGAGCTTGTCGTAGACGTGTTCCAAGTGCTTCTGCACGGTCCTTGGGCTGATGTGCAGGACCGCGCCGATTTCGCGGTTCGTCTTGCCGCGGGCCACCAGCGACAGAACGTCGAGCTCCCGCGGATTGAGCCGGACATTGCCCGCGGCGTCTATCTGGCGCTGCGCGTCGACCAGATACGGACGCACCAGCTGAAGAAGTTCCAGGTCGCGGTCGGCGAAGTCCCGCCCCTGCCGGTCCAGCGTGACGCATCGAACGGTGCCGGGGGGCGCGGGGAGCGTCATGGCGATCTCCCATCGGATCCGCGCCGGCCGGTACAGCTCGCTGAATAGACCCGTCCCGCTGAATGTGCGCATCGACGTCATGTCGGTGATCCGGCGGGGACTGCCGTCGCCCGTTTGCATCTGGTGCAGGAACAACGGGTGGTCACGGTAGTGACGGGTGAACGGGGTGGTATCCGGCGGGAGCACGGACGCCGGCAGCGCGACGGTGCTGATCGTCCGCGAGGCGGGACGCACCTCATTGTAGCTCGTCAGCTCGCACGGGATCAGGCTCCTGAGCCCCTCGAGCACGGCGGCAACGAAGGCGGCCCGATCCGCGGCGTCGCGCAGCCGCCACAAGAAATCGAGCAGGGTCCGGCCCTGGGAGACTGCCAAGTGGTGCACGATTGCTCCATACGCCAAACGGCGTATTGTTCCTCTGCCCTGCCCATGGTGTAATGGCCGCACTCACCTCGGCGACAAATCTTCGAGTCCGAACTTGAGTTCGCGTCGTGCCGATGTGTTGGGGAGGGGTGCAGCGATGGGGGTCGAGCAGCTCAAGCTCAACCGTGGAAAGTGGCTCGCGATCAACTGCGGCAAGTTCCCGAGTGAGAAGAACTGCCAGCTCGTGATCATGGCGCCCGCCAGCCAGCGAGACGACTTGATCGAAGCCGCCAGTTCGCATGCCGTCAAGGTCCACGGTCACGAAGAGTCCGCGCAGTTGCGGCAGGAGCTCGGGCAGGCTCTCGAGTCGATCGAACTCTAGGGAGCGTGCCGCCGACAATGATCGTGCATTACACCTTTCACATCCACCCCAAGGACAAGGAACAAGCCAAGGGGGAGTTGCGGAAGTTGCGGGCGACCGTGGAGCGGCACGGGGGGCGGAACTTCCGGTACTACGCGTCGATGGCGTCTGGGACGCCGAACCGGCTGTTCGTCTACGAGATCGACTCGTTCGCGCACTTCGACTCGCTGAACAAGGATCCGGAGTTTCGCGACATCAAGCTCGACTCGCTGTACTCGCTGGCGGTGCAAACGATCTGGGGCGAGGTCGTCCTGTGAAGCACTGAACGTGTCCAAACCGCGTGCACTCATTGCGATCGGGGGGAACCTGCCATGACCGACCAGGCGATTTCGAGTTTCCAACAGAGCCTGCGCGGCCGGCTCGTCCGCTCAGGTGACAGTGACTACGACGCTGCGCGGGCGCTCTACAACGGCATGATCGACAAGCGCCCTCGCCTGATCGCACGTTGCGTGGACGTCGCGGACGTCATCGCCGCGGTGAACTTCGCGCGCGAACAACAGCTGCTTCTGGCGATTCGCGGCGGTGGACACAACGGCCCCGGGCTGGGGAGCTGCAACGACGGGCTCGTCATCGATCTGTCGATGCTGCGGAGCGTTCGAGTCGATCCGGGAACCCGCACCGTTCGGGTCGACGCCGGGTGCACGTCCGGCGATGTGGACCACGCGACACATCCGTTTGGGCTCGCCGTTCCGTTCGGCATCGTATCGACCACCGGGGTGGCCGGCCTGACGCTGGGCGGCGGCACCGGTTATCTGACCCGCAAGTACGGTCTCACGATCGATAACCTGCTCGAAGCCGATGTCGTCCTCGCCAATGGCGAGTTTGTGACGGCCAATCGGAGCCAGCATCCCGACTTGTTCTGGGCGCTCCGCGGCGGCGGCGGCAACTTTGGCGTCGTGACGAGCTTCCTCTTCCAGGCGCATCCCGTGAGCATGGTCTACGCCGGTCCGATCTTCTGGCTCGCCACGGATGCCAAAGCTGTGATGCGCGCCTATCGGGAGTTCCTGCCCACCGCGCCCGAAGAGTTCGGCGTGTTCGTTGGTCTCAAGACGGTACCGCCCATGGACCCGTTTCCGAAGGACTACTGGGGCAGGCGCGCGTGCGCGGTCATCGGCAGCTACAACGGCCCCGCCCCGGAGGGCGAGCGGGCGCTGGCTCCATTGCTCAACGTCGTGCCGCCCCCCATCTTCAATTGGATGGGCGCGATGCCGTTCCCCGCGATGCAGTCGCTGTTCGACCCGTTCTTCCCAAAGGGCCTGCAGTGGTACTGGAAGGGCGACTTCGTGAAGGCGCTCCCGGACGCGGCAATTGACGCCTACATCGAACAGGCCGGACAGGCGCCGACCGCCATGTGCCTGACGCACCTGTACCCGATCGATGGTGCGGTCCATCGTGTCGCGAAGGATGCGACCGCCTGGAGCACGCGAGACGCCACCTGGTCGATGGTCATCGCGGGAATCGACTCGAATCCGGGCGGGGCGGACGCGTTGAAGAGTTGGGGGCGCACGTTCTGGAAGACGGTCCATCCCTTCAATCTCGAGGGGGGCTACATCAACTTCATGATGGACGACGAAGCCGAGGGACGTCTTTCGGCGACCTACGGAGGAAACTACAAGCGCCTGGCGTCGGTCAAGGCGCGGTACGATCCGCTGAACCTGTTCCGGGTCAACCAGAACATCCAACCGGCGGCGGTCTGACAGGCCAACGCGGCCGCCTCCGTTACGCGGCGCCGCCTCCCTCTCGAACGGCCTGGCTCACCGGCCAACGGGGGGTGGGGGAATTCCTCGTGTCTTGCGGCCTCATTCTGGCCGCCCACACCCACATGTTCAATTGACAGTGAAAACGAAGGACGACTATACTGAATCATGAGTAAGTTGGTCGACAATATCAGCTTCGCGTCGTGGACGTGTCCGCGCGAGCGCGCCGGCGTGCGGCGGCGCGAGACGCCGGGACGGAGGGGTGAATGGGCGCCGAACTCCTGATCAAGAACCTGTGGGCGCAGGTCGAGGACAAGGTCATTCTCAAGGGGGCGAACCTCGAGGTCCGGTCCGGCGAGATCCACGCGCTGATGGGGCCGAACGGGTCAGGAAAGACGACTTTGGCCCACGTGCTCATGGGGAATCCGTTCTACCAGGTGATCAAGGGCGAGGTCCTCTACGACAACGAGGACCTGCTCGCGATGGCGCCCGACGACCGGGCGCGCAAGGGCCTGTTCATCGCCTTCCAGTACCCCGTGAGCATCCCGGGCGTCACCATGGCGAGCTTCCTGCGGACCGCGGTCAGCGCCCGGCGGAGTTACGAGAAGGACCAGCTGATGGGCCTCGCCGAGTTCCAAAAGCTCGCGCGGGCGAAGGTCGAAGAACTGCAGGTGGACCCGGCCGTGCTCGGGCGCTACGTGAACGAGGGGTTCAGCGGTGGGGAGAAGAAGCGCGCGGAGATTCTCCAGATGGCGCTCCTCGAGCCCGAGATCGCGATCATGGACGAGACCGACTCCGGGCTCGACGTGGACGCGGTGAAGATCGTGGCGGCGGGCGTCAACCGCATGTACGAGACGTCCGGAAAGAAGATGGGCGTCCTGGTCATCACCCACTATCCGCGGATCTTGAAGTACATCAAGCCCACGCGCGTGCACGTGATGTTCGACGGCCGGATCGTGACGTCGGGCGACGCCGATCTCGCGGAGGAACTCGATCAGATCGGATACGACGGGATCCGCGCTCAGTACGAGCGCGTGGCCGCCGAAGTCGTCGGCGAGGGCGAGGTTAGGAGCGCCGGCAAGGTCTTTTGGGTGCAACACTAGGGCGTCCGTCGACGATGATCATCGACGTGTTGGCGCGGCATGCAGACAGCGGGCGCAGGCGGGCCTGGACGGAGCGACTCGGCATCAGTCCGGCCGCTGAAGCGACGGGAAGGGCTGCCGAGCCCGTGATCAACAGTGACGAGTACAGGGTTCGAGGAGGAGTGCGATGGCAGTTGTAAACCCGCTGGGCATCGATCTGGACCAGTACCGCTACGGGTTCCACGATCCGGTCGACGGCTACGCGTTCCGGTCGGAGAGGGGGTTGAGCCGGAAGGTGGTCGAGCAGATCTCGCACCTCAAGAGCGAGCCCGACTGGATGCGGGCGTACCGGCTGCACTCTCTGGGGGTGTTCGACAAGAAGCCGATGCCCACGTGGGGCGGCAACGTCGGCGAGATCGACTTCGACAACATTTACTACTATATGAAGCCGACGGAGGGGCAGGGGCGCACCTGGGACGACGTGCCGGAGAACATCAAGAAGACGTTCGACCGGTTGGGGATCCCGGAGGCGGAGAAGAAGTACCTGGCCGGCGTCGGGGCGCAGTACGAGAGCGAGGTCGTCTACCACAGCCTGCGCGAGGAATGGACGAAGCAGGGGGTCGTGTTCCTCGACATGGACTCGGGGCTGCGGGAGCACCCGGACATCGTGAAGGAGTACTTCGGGACGGTGGTGCCGCCGGAAGACAACAAGTTCGCGGCGCTCAACAGCGCGGTGTGGAGCGGGGGGTCGTTCGTGTACGTGCCGGCGGGGGTGCACGTGACGATTCCGCTGCAGGCGTACTTCCGGATCAACGCGCAGAACATGGGGCAGTTCGAGCGGACGCTGATCGTGGCGGAGCCGGGGGCGTACGTGCACTACGTGGAGGGGTGCACGGCGCCGACGTACACGAGCGACTCGCTGCACAGCGCGGTGGTGGAGATCATCGTGAAGGAAGGGGCGCGGGTCCGGTACACGACGATTCAGAATTGGTCGAAGAACGTGTACAACCTGGTGACGAAGCGGGCGGTGGCGTACCGGGACGCGACGATGGAGTGGGTGGACGGGAACCTGGGGAGCAAGCTGACGATGAAGTACCCGAGCGTGTACATGCTGGAGCCGGGGGCGCGGGCGGAGATTCTGTCGGTGGCGTTTGCGGGGGCGGGGCAGCATCAGGATCCGGGGGGCAAGGTGATCCACGCGGCGCCGTACACGCAGTCGTCGGTGGTGAGCAAGTCGATCAGCAAGTCGGGGGGCCGGGCGGGGTACCGCGGGCTGGTCAAGGTGTATCCGGGGGCGCGGGGGAGCAAGTGCGCGGTGCGGTGCGACGCGCTGATCCTGGACGACCAGTCGCGGTCGGACACGTACCCGACGATGGAGATCGACGAGGACGACGTGCAGGTGACGCACGAGGCGACGGTGTCCAAGGTGTCCGACGAGCAGCTCTTCTACCTGATGAGCCG
>Ga0070734_10000270_pt1 | contig 131439 bp, 136 predicted proteins | sample Coa_R1_8_FD_66444 | JGI IMG/M metagenome (GOLD analysis project Ga0070734, IMG submission 66444) | Surface soil microbial communities from Centralia Pennsylvania, which are recovering from an underground coalmine fire - Coalmine... | ecosystem: Environmental > Terrestrial > Soil >... | reverse complement strand
CGAGCACAAGCGGCATCACGTAATAGGGCGGCACCCGCTGGCCGAGCGCGTAGACGGCGGCGGCACCGAGCGCGGCGAAAAGGAGGCCGATGACAACCGGCAGCAACCGGCCTCCGAACAGAAATCCGCGCAGCCGGTCGAGGTCACGGCTCGCGCTATATTCGGGCACGAAGCGTTGCGCCGCGCTCGAAATTCCCAGCGGCACGAAGCTTCCGAGCAACAACAGCCACGTCCACACATAGACGTAGAGGCCGAACTCGAAGCGCCCCATCCAGCGGGCGAAGAAAATCTGCGAAATGTAGGCAAGCCCCGCGCTCGCGACCCGCATCAGGAACGCCGAACCCGCGACGCGGCGCGCGATCGAATGATGGCTTTGATCGGAAAAAAGCGCTTTGGCGCGCGCGGCCAATTCACCCACGCCGAGGCGCAGGCTGCGCGACCTGTTTCCGCTCGAACCGGCGATCGACAAAGGACGCTCCCGGCCGCTCTTCCGGCGGCGGAAACGTTTTACGGGAGCCCGCTTAAGAATCGGTTCGGAATAAGCGGCATGGTTAACCGATCGTCACGCCTGGAAACCGCCTTTGTCGAGAAAGTCGATTTCTTCGGGCGTCGACACGCGCCCCAAAATTTCGTTCCGGTGGGGAAAGCGGCCGAAGCGCTCAATGACATCGTAATGGAGCTTCGCCCAGCGGACCCATTCCTTGTCCTTCGTCGCCTTGAAGAGCTTCAGCGCGGTTTTCTGATCGGCGAGGCTCTCGCTGTGCTCGAAGGGCAAATAGAGGAACTGTCGCTCGGCTAGTTTGATCTTGCGATCGAACTTGCGCTCGATCGCCCGCTTCGCCGCATCGCGCGCCAATGGATCGGTCGCAAACGCGCGCGCCGTGCCCCGGAACATGTTGCGCGGAAACTGATCGAGCACGATGACGAGCGCGAGCGCCCCCTCCGCCTCATCTTCCCAGTGCGCGAGCTTGCCGAGCTCCGCCGCCTGATAGGTGACGAGGAATTTCTCCAGGATCTTGTGATCGAATTCGGGGTCGGCCTTGAACCAGCGTTTCGGTCCAGCCTTGCGCCAGAAGGCGAGCGCCTGTTTCGACGTTGCGACGACCGTCATTCTTTCTTTATGGCGCGGATTCGCAAAAAAGTCAGCGCCGGTATCGCGCGAGCTAATGGCGGCCGGTTGCGAGCGGATTGTCGAGAAGGGCCGCGCGGTCGGGCGCATCGACCTGCGGCTTGCCGAGAAACGCATCGAATAGCCGCCGCACCACCGCCGGCTCAAGATCAAAGGTGACGCACACGAGCCGCGAGCGGCGGTCCTGGTCGGGCCAGGCCGGAAGCCGCGCCGGCGGATGCATGACATGCTGCACGGCATGGAGGACAACCGGCCGGTCCGGCTCCTCCGCGAGCTGCACGATCCCCTTCAGCCGCAAGAGCTTGGCGCCATGCAATGAGCGCAGGAGATCGAGGAACGATTCGAGCGTCGCGGCCGGAATCGCCGCCTCGCTCGCCAGCGTGAATACGCGGATGCGTTCGTCGTGGTGATAGTGATGATGCGCATGATCGCCGTGGCCGTGGTGTTCATGCTCCGCCGCCTCCACCGCGGCTTCGGCGAGCCAGCGTTTCACGTCGGGAATTCTCTTCGCGGGATCGTAGAGGCCCGCGCCGAAGAGCGCGGCCGCCGTCGCTTCGCCCTTCGCCACGTCGAGAACGGGTGCCGCCGGATTGAGCCGCTTGAGTCGCGCGCGCAGGGCCGCGATCGCCTCGCTCGCGGCGAGATCCGTCTTGCTGAGCGCGATCCGGTCGGCGATCGCCGCCTGCTTCACCGCTTCGCGGTGCTGATCGAGCGTGGCGCCGCCGTTCACCGCATCGACGAGCGTGACGACGCCATCGAGGCGGTAGCGCTGCACGAGATAGGGATGCGTCATCACCGCGTGCAGGATCGAGGCGGGATCCGCGAGCCCCGTGGTCTCGATCACGACGCGGCGGAACGGCGTGTTCCGGCCATTATCCTGCCCGCGCAGAATATCCTCGAGCGAAGTCACGAGATCGCCGCGCACCGAGCAGCAAAGGCACCCGCCGGGCAACAGCACGGTTTCGCCGTCGAGAATCTCGTAGAAGAGATGATCGAGGCCGATCTCGCCGACCTCGTTGACGAGCACGGCGGTGTCGCGAAGCCCGGGATCGCGCAGCAGCCGGTTGAGGAGCGTGGTTTTGCCGGCGCCGAGAAAGCCCGTAATGACGGTGAGCGGAATTGGCTCGGCGGGACCGAGCTTCCCCGCCCGCGTTACCTCGCTCACCGATGATTTCAGGGGTTCGGCCGCGGCCGCGGCAGCGGCGCGATCGCCGGCAACTGCAAGGGCGGCTCGGTCTGGATGTTGCGCAAGACCGGCGGCACCGCGATCGAGCTATCCGGCGCGAAAGCCTGCGCCGTGTGCGTGAGCGCGTCCGATTTTCCGGCTTGCTGCGTCGGCGTCGCCGGCCGCTCTTTCACGCTGGTTGCGGGCACGGCATCTCCGTTGGCCGCGACCACCCGCCGCCGGACGGGCTCTGCCGGCTGCTCGGCGACCGGTGCCGGCATGCTTGGAGGCACGGCCACCGGCGCGAATTGCGGCATGCTCGATTTCAGCGGCGCGAACTCAAGCGACTGATTGGGCGAGGCCGCGGGATCGACGGCCGCTTGCGTGACGGCGGGCTTCCCCGGAAGCGGCAACAGCGGGCCGCCCTGCGGCGCCACGACCTTCGCGGCCGGTTGCTCGACCGGCTGCTCCATGGCCTGCGGCTTGCCCTTCTTCTTCTTGCTGACTTTCGCCTTGGCCTCGTCTTCCACCATCTTCGCCTGTGCCTGCGGCGACGGGACGACGGAAACCGGGATCGGCTCCATCGATGCCGGCAGATCGGTCAGCAGCGGCTGCTTCGGGCCTTTATTGTCCGGATCCTGACTGTCGGCCGTGTCTTCTTCGATGTCGGATTCGGACGGCGGATGCTTGCGCTTGCCGCCGCACACGTCGTTCTGCAGGCTCACCGGCGCCACCGCGAGGTTCTGGATCGATTCAACCGTGGCGGGCTCGCGCCGGAACACCGCGGAGATCGTGGCGAGCGGAGAAAATCCTTTTTCCAGGAGCCGCGCCGCATCCTCGTTTCGCCGCCCGCCGGAATAGCCGCCGAGCACGACGGCGATCAGCCGCTTGTTGCCGCGCTTCGCGCTCGCGACAAGGTTGAAACCGGAAGCGCAAATGAAGCCGGTCTTCATGCCGGTGGCGCCGACAAAATGATCGATCAGCCGGTTGTGGTTGGCGAGGATGCGCTTGCCGAACTTGAGCGCCGGAATGCGGAATATCATCTCCTGTTCCGGAAACTCGCGATAAATCTGGCGCGCCAGAATCGCCATGTCGCGCGCCGAGGTGATCTGGCCGTCGTCCGGCAGCCCGTTTGGATTATTGTAATGGGTCGCCGTCATGCCGAGTTCGGCGGCGGTGCGGTTCATCTCGGCGACGAAGGCGGGTAGCGAGCCCCCGACGCCCTCGGCGAGCACGACCGCGATATCGTTCGCGGATTTTACCAAGAGCATCTTGATCGCGTTGTCGACGCTCACCTGCGTGCCGACGGGAAAGCCCATCTTGGAGGGATCCTGCGCCGCCGCAGTTTCGGAAACCGTAAGCAACGTGTCGGGCTTCACGCGCCCGTCGCGGACGGCGCGAAGGACGACGAAAGTCGTCATCAACTTTGATATCGATGCCGGGTACCAGGGCTGGCCCGCCTCGGAATGGGCGAGCACGCGGCCGCTATCGGCGTCGATGAGGATATAGGGACCGGCGGCCGCGGGCCGCGCGAGCACGGATAGCCAAAGGGCGAGGCCCATACAAACAACGCTGATACGGCCAGAAATGCGATGCACGCGGCGAGTTCCCGTCGTCCTTAGGCTGGAGAAAAGCGATAGCAATCGGGTAGGGGCGGAATTGCGGCGGCCAGAAGCCCTTCGACCCTTGTCTATCCTCCCCGCCCATTCCCGGCAAACAGGCTCGCCGGACCTCTGCACAACGCTTATATTCCGTCAGCCATCATCCGGGAGCAACTCTAATGACTGCCTGTATTGTGGGCCTCGCCCATACGCCGTTTGGTAAACTCGATGCCGAAAGCGTCGAAAGCCTGATCGTCCGCGTGGCCAAGGAAGCGCTCGCCGATGCCGGCATCGAGGCCGCGGATGTCGACGAGATCGTGCTCGGGCATTTCAATGCGGGCTTCAGCCCCCAGGATTTCACCGCGGCCCTTGTCTTGCAGGCCGACCCCGCCTTCCGCTTCAAGCCCGCGACCCGCGTCGAGAACGCCTGCGCCACCGGCTCGGCGGCGGTGCATCAAGGCTTGAAGACGATTGCCGCCAAGGGCGCGCGCATCGTGCTCGTGGTCGGCGTCGAGCAGATGACCAAGACGCCGGGACCGGAGATCGGAAAGAATCTTCTGAAGGCGTCGTATCTCCCGGAAGACGGATCAATCGAGGCGGGCTTTGCCGGCGTGTTCGGCAAGATCGCCGGCTCCTATTTCCAGAAATATGGCGACAAGTCCGATGCGCTCGCTAAGATCGCGGCGAAGAATCACAAGAACGGCGTCGCCAATCCCTACGCGCAGATGCGCAAGGATTTTGGCTACGAATTCTGCCGCACCGAGAGCGACAAGAATCCGCGCGTCGCCGGCCCCCTGAAGCGCACCGATTGCTCGCTCGTCTCCGACGGCGCCGCCGCCATCGTGCTCGCCGACATGGAGACCGCCGAGAAGCTCGGCAAGCCGCTGATCGCCTTCCGCGCCGCGGCGCATGCGCAGGATTTCCTGCCGATGTCGAAGCGCGACATTCTGAAGTTCGAGGGCTGCTCGGAGGCCTGGACGCGGGCGCTGAAGCAGGCAGGCGTCGATCTTTACGATCTTTCCTTCGTCGAGACCCACGACTGCTTCACCATCGCGGAACTGATCGAATACGAGGCGATGGGGCTCGCGAAGCCCGGCCAGGGCGCGCGCCTTCTCGATGAGGGCATCGTCGAGAAGGGCGGCAAGCTGCCGGTCAATCCGTCGGGCGGGCTCAAGGCCAAGGGCCATCCGATCGGCGCCACCGGCGTCTCCATGCATGCGATCAGCGCGATGCAGCTGCGGGGCGAAGCCGGCGACATGCAAATTCCCGACGCGCGGCTCGCCGGCATCTTCAACATGGGCGGCGCCGCGGTCGCGAATTACGTCTCGATCCTCGAGCGGCTGCGCTAAGCATGATCCCGAAAGGTGGGAACCGCTTTTCGGAAAAGATCATGCGCCGGTAAAATTTCCTATTCGGCCGGGCGGGCGATCGCGACCCGCTCGGGCTCCGGCGCCAGCATGAACTGGGCGCGCGCGAGCGTGGCGAAGCGGCCGCCGAGCTTCACCAGCTCGTCGAAATTTCCCTGCTCGACGATCTTACCCTCGTGAAAGACGAAAATGCGATCGGCGTTGCGCACGGTCGCAAGCCGGTGCGCGATGACGAAAGTGGTGCGGCCCTTCATCACCTCTTCGAGCGCGAGTTGCACCTTCCGCTCGGTGGTGGCGTCGAGCGCGCTCGTTGCTTCATCAAGAATGAGAATCGGCGGATCCTTCAGGAGCGCGCGCGCGATCGCGATGCGCTGACGCTCGCCGCCCGATAGCTGCCGCCCGCGCTCGCCCACGCCCGATCCGACGCCGCCCGTGCGCGCCACGAGTTCGCTCGCCTGCGCGCGTGCCAGCGCGTCGGCCATTTCCTGCCGCGTCGCGTTCGGCTTGCCGACGCGCAAATTCTCCTCGATCGAGCGGTTGAACAGGAGCGCTTCCTGAAACACGACGCCGATGTTGCGCCGGAGCGATTCGAGCGTGACGTCGCGGATGTCGTGCCCGTCGATGCGGATGACGCCTTTTTGCGGATCCCAGGCGCGATGCAGGAGCGAAAGCGCGGTCGACTTGCCGGCGCCCGTCTCGCCGACCACCGCGATCGTCTCTCCCGGCTCGACCCGGAAGCTGATGTCGTCCACCGCCGCGCGCTTGCCGTCATAGGACAGCGACACATGGTCGAATTCGACGAGGCCCTTGGCGCGGCCGAGAGCCATCGCGCCGGGGCGGTCCTTCACCGGCGTCGTGTCGAGTACGTCGAAAAATTGCGCGAGCCGCGGCGCGTCGAGCACGAGACGGTTGGTGAAGCCGACCACGAGTTCGAGCTTGCCCACGAACAGCGTCGCGATGTTCACGAAGGTGACAATCTCGCCGATCGACACCAGGCCGCGGATATGCAGCCAGGTGCCGAAAAGGAAGATCGCCAGAATCGTGATCGTCGTCGCCGCCCGCGTCGCCACCGAAACCACCGCCCACCAGGTGAGCACGGGAATTTGCGCCGCCAGCACCCGGCCGGCGACGTTCTTGATTTCCCTCACCTCGGCATCGACGCGCGTGAAGCTTTGCACGAGCGCGATATTGCCGAGCGCATCCGAGGTCCGCTCCGCGAGGTCCGTGTGAAAGCGCTCGACCCCGAGCTGCTGCGTCTCGGTCTGGCGCAGCGCATAAGAGGTGATCGCCGCGAAGACCACCATCAAGCCGACGAGCAAAAGTCCGAGCCGCCAGTTGAGGAACACCGCCACCGGCAAGAGCACGAAGATCGAGACGAAGGCCGCGAAATGGTCGCGGAAGAACGAAAGCCACAGGCCCCAGAGCGAGTCCGCGCCTTGCAGCATCACCTTCATCAGTCGGCCGGAATGCGTGCTCGTATGGTAGGCGAGCGGCAGGTGCATAACGTGCTCGAAATAGGCGGTGATGATGCCGAGCCGCCGGCGGTGCGAGAGCCGGTCGGCATGCAGCGCGAGGAACACGCCGGCGGCGATGCTGAAGAGGCCGAAGCCGCCCCAGGTCGCGAGCAGCGGCAGGAGCTTGTCAAACGAGGTCGCCTCTTTCGCCGTCTGCGCGCCGACGAGGGCGTCGATGACGCGCCCGAACAGGACGGGCTCGGCGAATTGCGCCGCGGCCAGCGCAAAGTTGGCGACAGCGAGGAAGATGCCGAGCCGCTTCTCGGGGCCGAGCATCGAGAAGACGCGGGCATAAAGGCGAAGGAAGTTCATGCGCTGGTCCGACCGTTGGGGCGGCACTCTAGCGGGCCTAAAGCCAACGGCAACGGCCGGTTATCGGTTCAATTGGCCTTGCGAAGGGTGGCTGAGGGCAAAAAAGAGGCGTCGAACAGATCGGCGGGGTCCGGCTTTTGCTTGAACGGGTAGGTGGTCGCCAGCACGTCGATCGCTTTCGCGAAGCGTTGGGGGACGACCGCGCCAAAGCCGTTGGCCTTCACTTCCGGTGTCAGAATGTTGTCGCGGATCGCCATTTTGAGGCGCTCGAGCTCAAGGTCCTTGCGCAGCGTCTCGTTCCGCTTGATTACGGAATCGATCGCCGAGGAGGATTTCGCGAGCGTATCCTTCAGCCCCTTGGTGAAGGCGCGCAGAAACGCCTTCACTAGTTCGGGGTTTTCGTTGGCGAACTTGGCGTTGACGACAATCGCATTGCCGTAAAGATCGACGCCGTAATCGGCCATCAGCATCACCGTGATGTCGTTCGGCGGCACGCCGCGATCCTTGAGGTTGATGTAGGAGAGAAACGAAAGGCCGGTGACCGCATCGACCTGACCCGCCGCGAGCATCGGCTCGCGTACCGGCATGCCGATATTCTCGATCGTGATCTTGGTTTCGTCGAGCGCGTTCGCCGACACAAACGCCTTCCATACCGCGAAGCTTGCGTCGCGCGGCGGCGCGCCGAGCTTCTTGCCCTCCAAATCCTTCGGATAGACCACGTCGCGGCTCTTGCGGCCGACGATCGAATAGGCGGCCTTGTTGTAGACGATGTACACCGCCTTGACCGGCATTTGCGGATTCTGGTCGCGAAAGCGGATCATGGCGTTGATGTCGCCGAAGCCCATCTCGGCCTCGCCGGCAGCGACGCGCTTGATCGTTTCCTGCGCGCCATCGCCTTGGTCGGGCGGCGTGGGTTCGAGAATCGTGACGTCGATCCCTTCGGCGCGGAAATAACCCTTGTCGATCGCCAGCAGAAACGGCGTCGTGGTGCCGTCGATCTTGCCGTCGAGGAGAAATTTGATGGGTGTCTGCGCGTGCGCGCCGCCGCCAAAAGCAACCGCGAAAAAAACGATCAGGCTGGAGGGAAGATTGGAGCGGAACATGCTTGCGGCACTAAGCACGAAACTCATGACAAATTCCCGACTTCTTTTCGGGCGAAGCCTTGTTCGCCCCCGGCTGCCGCACACCCGGAAAAGAGCAAAGACCATGCCGCTTTCGAGGGCAAGTAGGCGGCGCGCCGCCCGCCGTTTACGCAGCGGAAGCACGGCGCCGCCGGCCGTCGTCGCTTTCGTAAGGATTCGCAAAGACATGCCCGCATAGTATGTTGAAAGTCATGAGTGATTCGCTGATCCGGCTGTACGACGCGGTACGCAACAGCCGCGGCAAGGACACCACCGCCTCGCGCACGGCGCGCCTCCTGCATGCGGGACCGCGCAAGATTGCGAAAAAAGTCGCCGAAGAAGCGGCCGAAGTTGCGCTCGAAGCGGCCATGGGCCACCGCCAGAACGTCATCCGCGAGAGCGCCGACCTTATCTACCATCTCGTCGTGCTGTGGGTGGAGGCGGGTGTGGCGCCGCAGGATGTCTGGGACGAAATGGATCGCCGCGAACGCCTGCTCGGCATCGCCGAGAAGATGCCGAAGACGTTTGTCGTCGGCGCCAAGGTCAGCATTCGCCCGCCGCAAGGCACGTCCGCCCGCCCCCGCCGCGCCCGCGTAAAAAGCTGACGCACGTTTCCGCGCGCCTTTGACTCGCTTTCACCCGGCCGATAGAGAGCCTCGCCATGCTGCGCCGTCTTTACGACTGGGTGCTCGATCTTTCGTCAAGGCCGTGGGCGCCGAAGGCGCTCGCCGCCATTGCCTTCGTCGAAAGCTCCGTCTTTCCGATCCCGCCCGACATAATGCTCGTGCCGATGTGCCTGGCGAAGCCGAACCGCGCCTTCTGGTTTGCCGGCATCTGCACGGTCGCTTCCGTGCTCGGCGGCCTTTTGGGCTACGCGATCGGCGCGCTCCTATACGACACGCTCGGCCAGTTCCTGATCAAGCTCTACGGCTATGGCGACAAGCTGGAGGCGTTTCGCGCCGCCTACGCGCAATGGGGCCACTGGATCATCCTGATCAAGGGCGCGACGCCCATTCCCTATAAGGTCATCACCATCGCCTCGGGCTTCGCCGGCTATAATTTGTTCTGGTTCACGGTGCTTTCGATCATCACCCGCGGCATCCGGTTTTATCTCCTGGCGACGCTCGTTTATTTCTGGGGTGAACGCGCGCGCCCGTTCATCGAGCAAAGGCTCGGGCTTGTGTTGTTTATTTTCGTGGTGATTTTCATCGCCGGCTTTTACGCGGCGACGAAGATTTTCTGAGCGCGCGAAAAATTCTCATACGAGAATCGTCTGTATCTGCTGACTTCAGATGGAAAGCTGGTGCCCCCGGCCCGAGTCGAACGGGCACTGCCTTGCGACAACCTGATTTTGAGTCAGGCGCGTCTACCAGTTCCGCCACGGGGGCACGCGCGCCGGATATTAGCGGCGCGCCCCCGCGCGGCAAGCGGTTGTCCCGCTTGATTTTTAGAGTGCCGTTGTTCTAGGTCGAATCAACGGGCGTCCCTAACATTTTGCGGAAGCATGATCTTTCCCGAAAACCGGTACCCGCTCTTCGGGATCATGCTTTAGGAAACGACCTCGACGTCGACCATGGCCACGCCCTGGTCGATGATTCCGAGTTCTTTGGCCGCCGCGGTCGAAAGGTCGATGATCCGCCCCTTCACGAACGGCCCGCGGTCGTTGATGCGGACGACCACCGCGCGGTGGGTGTTCACATCGGTGACGCGAACCTTGGTATTGAACGGCAGCGACGGATGCGCCGCGGTCATCGCCCGCGGATCCATCATTTCGCCGTTCGCGGTCTGGGCGTGATAGCCATAGAAGGATGCCAGTCCGCGCGACGCGGTGGCATTGGCGCCTTCAAAAACACCGCTCGCGAAAAGAGCGGCGGCAAGCGTCAGGATTGCAGTTGCACTTCGCATGTGGACTCCATGGTCATCGCCCCCGCGCGCCCCATGGTCCTGCATGGTCTCTGTGGTGACGTTGCTAGAGTTGCCCTCTAGCGGAACCATTCCTCCGAATCGGAGTTGTTGTACCCGCGCGAAGCGCCATCGCCATGAGTCGAAAATGTGGCGTGCGCGCAATTTGGCGCGCATGAATATTTCATATTTTCCGATTCACGGTGATGATTCACGATGAATGGAGCCGCGATGGCGAGTTCCATGAATGCCGGCGCAGCGAAAAACCTAACCGCGATGTAACTTTCAGCAGCCCATCGCCCATTCGCGCTTCATAAAAAGGGCGCGGTTGCAACGCATTCGATGCTCGCCTACTGATTCCGCCCGCATGAGCAAGAGCCCCGCCCTCGCCCTCGATTTTCGTCACGCGTCGCTCTCGACGGCCGGCGGCGTGATCGCGGCCGTTGCGGCGGCGACGATCGCCGGCGCCTGGTTCTTCGAATACGTGATCGGGCTGGTTCCCTGCGAGCTTTGCCTCGAGCAGCGCGTTCCCTACTACCTCGCGATTCCGCTCGCGCTCGTGCTCGTCTTTCTCGCGCGAGACCCCAAGCGCGCGGCACTTTCGCGCGCGCTTCTCCTCGTCATCGGCGCGATCCTCGCCTATGGCGCCGGCCTCGGCGTCTATCATTCGGGCGTCGAATGGGGCTGGTGGCCGGGGCCGTCGAGCTGCACCGGCGCGCGCTTCCATGGCGGCGGCAGTTTGCTCTCGCAGATGCAGGCGATGCGCGTCGTGCCGTGCGACGAGGTGCAGTGGCGCTTCTTCGGACTTTCGCTCGCGGGCTATAACGCGCTGATCGCGGGCGCGCTCGCGATTCTCGCGCTGTTCACGGCCACGCGCCGCGCCCAATAAGAAGACGAAGGATTACGGCTCGAGCTCGGTGTCCCAGTAGAGATAGTCGAGCCAGCTCTGGTGCAGATAGTTCGGCGGGAACAAGCGGCCGTTGCGGTGAAGATCGTTCACCGTCGGCTGGAACGGCATCTGCCGCGGCCACATGCCCGACTCCTCCAGCGACTGGCCGCCCTTTCTGAGATTGCACCCCGAGCAGGCGGCAACGACGTTGTGCCACGTCGTGTGGCCGCCGCGCGAGCGCGGCAACAGATGATCGAAGGTAAGATCCTCGCGGGAGCCGCAATACTGGCAGATGAAACGGTCGCGCAGAAAAACGTTGAAGCGGGTAAAGGCCGGATGCCGGAGCGGGCGGACGAAATTCTTGAGCGAAACGACGCTGGGGAGCTTCATCTCGAAGCTCGGACTTCGCACCGCCTTGTCGTAATGCGCGACGATGTTCACGCGCTCAAGAAAAACGGCCTTGATCGTGTCCTGCCAGCACCAGACGGAGAGCGGATAGTAGCTCAGCGGACGGAAATCCGCATTGAGCACGAGGGCAGGCCAGGCACCGGGCGAAACCGCAATCGTCAAACGCGACCCCTGATTGCTCGGCGGTCGGCGCGCCCGGTTGACCCAGTACGCGGTGCCGAGTCTTTGTCATATAATACCGAGTCGATGTCGGCTTTGTGAAGCGGTACTTGGGCTTAGCGCGCCCCGAATGCACGCAACAAAAACTCTCCCCCGTGGCGCAGGCCCTCGGGATCGATGCCGTGGCCGATTCCCGGCGAAAGATGCCACTCCACCGGAACGTCAAGTGCGGCAAGCGTTTGCGCGGCCATGAACAGGGCCTGTGCCGGAATGAGATCGTCGCGTTCGCCGTGAATTAAAAGCACCGGCGGGCGGACGCGGATTTCCTTCACCGCCGCTTCCGCCGCCGCCTTCGCGCTCGGCAGCACGAATATCCCCGAATAGCCGACGATCGCCGCCGGTGCGGCAGCGCGGCGCAGCCCGACATGCAGCGCCATCATCGTGCCCTGGCTGAAGCCGACGAGCGCGAGCCGCTCCGGCGGTAACGAATAACGCGCGAGCTCCGCGTCAAGAAACGCGTTCAACGCGGGCGCGGCCTTGTTCACGCCCTGCCAGCGCTCATCGGGATCGCGAAAGGTGAGCGGAAACCACTGCCGCCCGACCGGCGCTTGCCCGCAGGGCTCCGGCGCGTTCGGCGATACGAACGCCGTATCCGGCAAAATCGATTGCCACTCGCTGCCGAGCGCGATCAGGTCGTTGCCGTCGGCGCCATAGCCGTGGAGGAAGACGACGAGCTGCCGCGCGGGCGTGCCGCCACGCGGCAGAATTCGCGGCCCGTCGAGGGTTGCGGCCATTTCGATCTCCGGAAATCGAGGCGGGATGAAACGTCGGTCGAGAGCTTCTTCTAACCGAAATTCGAGCTAGCCCCAAAGCGACAAAATATGCGCCCGCTCGGGCGCGACGCGGCCATTCAGCATGGCGCGGTAGACCGCTTCGACCGCGGCTTCGCCGCGGCCGTATTCAATCTTGAGCGCGCGATCGAGAAGCGCCGCATAGCCGGACCAGACCGCGGAAAAGCGCGTCTCGATGCCGCCGCGGCCCCAATCCTGCGCACGCTTCTTGATCTGACCGGGCGCGAAGAATGGCTCGGGCTTCGCGCCCGGCAACACCTCGACATCCTCTTCGCCGCGATGGGTGAAGCCCGCGCGCGAGGAGTATTTCATGTTGTCGCGGTAGTGCGCGTGCAGCGCCCGGCGCAAATCGGGATTGCCCGCCAGGTCCACGAACACGACGGGCTCGCCGGCATCGAGCGAAGGAACGTCCTCATAGCCAACCACCCGATCGTAGCAGCCGAGACCCTCGACGAATTTCCGGTTGCCCGGCGAGGTGAGGCCGATGACCTCGATCGGCTTTCGGTTTTCATGCAGGAGATGCGCGAGCCCGATCGCGGCCTTGCTCGAGGCGCTTGAAATCAGCACGGCACGGGCGCCGAAGAAGCCCGCTTCGGCCAGAAAATCGTCGACCAGAAACGACAGCATGAACACGGGCCGCAACAGCGCTTGATAGTCGCCTTCCTTGCCCGCGTAGGCCGGATCGCCGGTCACGCGCGCGTACTGGTTATAGACCGGCGCCACACCCTGCCGGTGCGGGGCGGCGTCGGCGAGCCTGCGCTTGCTCACATTCGCGGGCACAATGACGAGATGCGTCGACATTGGAAAATAGCCGAACAGCCGCTCGCCCTCGGCAAGCGGTTCGTGCCGCGAGGCGATCACCTCGCCGAAGCCCCACACCGGAATATTGCCGAAGCCCTCGGGCGCCGGAAACAGCTTCCAGTATTGCAACGCATCGCCGAGCATCGCGTAGGTGATGTTGTTGGCGGTAAAGGCGAAGCGCTCGACCTTGAGCAAGGCGCAATCGGCGGGCAACTCGCTCGCGCGCGGCGCCGGCGCGGAAATGAATTTGCCTTCCGGCAAATCATCTCGCCGCACGATGAAATCGATCTGGCGCGGATCGCCCGTCGCAACCGCCATGTCTTGCTCCGTCACTCGCTTTGTAAGAACGGTTTGTGACGCTCACGCGACCTTCGTTTCCGTTGCGGGCCCGACCGGCACCGCGTCGCGCCGCTTGAGCGCGCGGTAGTAGGACCAGAAGAGATAGGCCGCGACCCCGCGGACCGGCCGCCAGCCTTCGGCGAGCTTGTGCATCTTCTTCGCGTCGGGCCGCTTGCGAAGCTTGAAGGCGAGCTTGATCGCTTCCTGCAAGGCGAGGTCGCCGGCCGGCCACGCATCGGCATGGCCGATGCAGAAGAGGAGATAAATGTCGGCGGTCCACGGGCCGATGCCCTTCACCGAAGTCAGCGCCGCATGCGCCGCATCGGCCGGCATGTCGTGCAGCGCTTCGAGGTCGAGGCGGCGATCGCGCACCGCGCGCGCGACCGTACGGAAGGTCTTGATCTTCGGGCGGGAGAGCCCCGCGCGCTGGAATTTCGGCGTGCGCGCGGCAAGCACCGTGTCGTGATGAAACGGATCGAAGGCGGCCTCGACCCGGTTCCAGATGGCGGAGGCGCTGGCGACCGAAAGCTGCTGCGATACGACGATGCGCGCGAGGCCGTGAAAGCCGCCGGCGCGCTTGCGCAAGGGCGGCCGCCCGGCAATGGCGAGCACTTCGTTCAGCCGCGGATCAAGTTCGACGAGCTGCGCGAGCCCGGCTTCGAGATCCGCCTCGGTTTCGATGCGGGGAGACATGAACCGCAGGAACCATTTAGAACGAGCCGATGCAACCCGTTTTCCGCTTCGCGCCCTCGCCCAACGGCTATCTGCATCTCGGCCATGCGCTATCGGCGCTTCTCAACCACGACCGGGCGCGCGCCGCAGGCGGGCGACTGCTCCTGCGCATCGAAGACATCGACGCGACGCGCTGCCGGCCGGAATACGAGGAGGCGATCTACGAGGATCTCGCCTGGCTCGGCCTCGAGTGGGAAAAGCCGGTGCGGCGGCAGTCCGAGCATTTCAGCGAATACAAGACCGCCCTCGATCAATTGGCCCGCGCGGGTTTCGTCTATCCTGCCTTCGAAAGCCGCGCTGAAATAGCGCGCCTGATCGCCGGCCGCGACCTTGGCTGGCCGCGCGATCCCGACGGCGCGCCGCTTTATCCCGGCAACGCCCGCGAGCTTTCGGCCGCCGAGCGGGCGCGAAGAATCGACAGCGGCGAGCCCTACGCATTACGGCTCGATTTGCAGGCGGCGAGCGCCGGCATCAAGAAACCGCTCGCCTGGGCCGAGAGCGGTGCCGGCGAGGAGCGTGAAATCACGGCGCGGCCCGAGCGCTGGGGCGACGTGATTCTCGGCCGCAAGGAAACGCCCGCGAGCTATCACCTCGCCTGCGTGCTTGACGACGCACTGCAGGGCGTCACGCATGTCGTGCGCGGTCTCGATCTTTACGAGGCGACATCGATCCACCGGCTATTGCAGGAACTCCTCGATCTCGAAGCGCCCGCCTATCACCATCACCGGCTGATTCTCGACGCGGACGGCAAGAAGCTCGCCAAGCGCGATCCGTCGACGACGCTCCGCGATTTGCGCGCGCAGGGATGGCACGCCGCCGACGTGCGGCGCGCGGTCGGGCTGTCATACGCTTAGTGCAGTCCGACGCCGAGCACCCAGAGCCAGAACGAAATCGAAAGCACCGCGCCCCCGGTCGAAAGCGACACCGCGCCGGCGGTCGCCGGCACGCCGTCGCGATAGCGCTCGGCCATGAGATACGAGTTGATCCCGCAGGGCATCGCGGCGAACACCACGGCGACGCCCGCGAACACCGCGGGCATTTCGACCACGTAGCGGGTAATTACGAAAACGACGAGTGGATGAAGAAAGAGCTTGGCCGAGGCCATCACCGCCGACAGCTTGAAGTCGCCGCTGATGCCGTAGGTCTTGAGCGACAAGCCCATGGCGAACAGCGCGCAGGGAAGCGCCGAGGCCGCGACGAGTTCGATCACGCTCTTGATCGTGCCGCCCGGCGCAATCCCGAGAAACCGCACGGCAAGCCCGGCGACGAATCCGATGAGCACGAGATTGGTCGCGAAGCTTTTGCCGAGGCGCCAAAACGCATCGCGCGAGATTCCCTCGCCGCTCGCCTCGATGAGGAGCGAGGCCGTCGTCATCATCAGCGGCAGGTTCACCACGATCAGGAGAAAGAGCGGCACCGCGCCCGGCTCGCCATAGGCCGACAGCACCAGCGGAATGCCGACGAGCACGATGTTCGATTGGCCGGCGGCGAAGCCGTAAACGGTCGCCTCGCGCATGGGCCGGCCGAAAAGCTTCATCGCGATCGCCTGCGCGACGATCCAGGAGAAAAACGCCCCGGAAAAATACGCGACCCAATAGGTCCATGGCAGCGCCTCCGGCAGCTTCGCTTCCGCGAGCGTGCGGAAAATCAGGAGCGGCACCGCCACCGTGTAGACATAGTCGGAGACGCCTTCCGCCGTGCTTTGCTTGAGGAGACCAAACCAGGCGATGGCATAACCAAGCCCGATCACGCCGAAGAGCGGCAGCACAAGCTCGGAGATGCGGAGGATTTGGTCCAAAGAAAGCCGCGCCGCGTCAGGCCGCGTTTTTGCCGGCGGCCTGCTCGACGATCTTCACAAGGTCGGTGAGGATGCGGTTCACTTCGTAGTCTTTCGGCGTGAACACGGCGGCGACGCCGGACTTCTTCAGGAGTTCCTCGTCCTCGGGCGGAATGATGCCGCCCACGACGACCGGCACGTTCAGGCCTTCGCCGCGGAGCTTCTCCATCACCTCGCGCACCAGAGGCACGTGGCTGCCGGAGAGGATGGAAAGGCCCACCATGTGGACCTTTTCTTTTTGCGCGGCGGCGACGATTTCGGCGGGCGTCAGCCGGATGCCCTGATAGACCACCTCCATGCCGGCATCGCGCGCGCGCACCGCGATTTGCTCGGCGCCGTTGGAATGGCCGTCGAGGCCGGGCTTGCCGACGAGGAATTTCAGCCGCTTGCCGAGCCGGCGCGAGGCGGCATCGACCGCGGCGCGCACGTCGTCGAGGCCGGCGGCGTCGTTCCGCGCCGCGCGCCCGACGCCGGTGGGCGCGCGGTACTCGCCGAACACCTTGCGCAGCGCCGCCCCCCACTCGCCGGTGGTGACCCCGGTTTTGGCGCAGGCAATCGAAGCCGGCATGATGTTCGAGCCGTCGGCGGCCGCGCGCGAAAGCGATTCGAGCGCCTTCTTCACCGCGGCGTTGTCGCGCGTAGCGCGCCACGCCATCAGCCGCGCGATCTGCTCGTCCTCGACTTCGTGCGGCACGGTGAGGATCGATTCGTTGCCGGTGGAAAGCGGCGACGGCTCCGTCTCGATAAAGCGGTTGACACCGACCACGATCTGCTCGCCGCGCTCGATCGCCTCCGTGCGCTTGGTGTTGGATTCGACCAGCCGCTCCTTCATGTAGCCGGATTCGACCGCTTTCACGGCGCCGCCCATCTTTTCGATCTGCGCGAGCTCCTCCCGCGCTTCCGCCTTCAGCTCGCCGACCTTGCGCGAAATTTCCGCCGAGCCGTCGAAGAGGTCGCCGTATTCGAGCAAATCGGTCTCGAAGGCGACGATCTGCTGCATGCGGATCGACCATTGCTGATCCCATGGCCGCGGCAGGCCCAGCGCCTCGTTCCAGGCGGGCAGCTGCACCGCGCGGGCGCGCGCGCCCTTCGAGAGCGTGACCGCGAGCATTTCGATGAGAATGCGATAGACGTTATTTTCCGGCTGCTGCTCGGTGAGGCCGAGCGAATTCACCTGCACGCCGTAGCGGAAACGGCGGTGCTTCTCGTCGGTGACGCCGTAACGCTCGCGCGTGATCTCTTCCCACAACTCGACGAAGGCGCGCATCTTGCAGAGCTCGGTGATGAAGCGGAGCCCGGCATTGACGAAAAACGAAATGCGCCCGACCACTTCCTCGAAGTCGCGGCCGGAAACCGCGCCCGATGCCTTCACCGCGTCAAGGACGGCGATGGCGTTGGCGAGCGCGAAGGCAAGCTCCTGCTGCGGCGTCGCGCCCGCTTCCTGCAAATGATAGGAGCAGACATTGATCGGATTCCATTTCGGAATCTCGCGCGTCGCGAACAGGATCGTGTCCTTGACGAGCCGCATCGACGGCGCCGGCGGAAACACATAAGTGCCGCGCGACAAATATTCTTTCAAAATGTCGTTCTGCGTGGTGCCGGCGAGCGACTTCTTGTCGACGCCCTGTTCTTCGGCAAGCGCAATATAGAGCGCCATCAGCCAGGCGGCCGTGGCGTTGATCGTCATCGAGGTATTCATCTCGCCGAGCGGGATCGCCTCGAACAGCGTCCGCATGTCGCCGAGATGGGAAACCGGCACGCCGACCTTGCCGACCTCGCCCTTGGCCAAGGGATGGTCGGAATCGTAGCCGGTCTGCGTCGGAAGATCGAAGGCGACCGAGAGGCCAGTCTGGCCTTTGGCGAGGTTGGCGCGATAGAGCCGGTTCGACTCCGCCGCCGTGGAATGGCCCGCATAGGTGCGGATCAACCATGGCGGATCGCGTTTTTCCGACCCCCGCTTTTTGCCTCCGGTCGCCTCCGCCATTCAGTTCCTCATCGTTTGATGAGGCCGATGATGAACAGCAAGATCACCGCGCCGATCAAGGCATTGATGATCGAGCCGACGATGCCGCCGCCGATATAGATGCCGAGCCGCGGCAACAGCCACCCGGCGATCACCGCGCCGACGATGCCGACGATGATGTTGCCGATGAGGCCGAAGCCGAAGCCGCGCATGATCACGCCGGCGAGCCAGCCGGCGATCGCGCCGACGATAAGCAGGATAAGCAGACCTTGGAGATCCATCGCGCCTTCCCCTCTGATTTGTTGATACGTTTCTCGCTGCGCCGGAAACCGGTGTTGATCGCGACAGCCCCGATTTCGCAATGCAACGAGGCGAGCATAGCGCAGCCCAGGGCCGCTGCCGACTGGAAAAACAAGGCATTTCACCAGGCGGTTTGGAGGCCTGCCGTCGCGTCAGACTGTGAATGGGATGCTCGCTAAAGCGCGGCCGATTTGCTATGCTGCGCTGCGATAATACCCGGCCCACACAGCAACGGTGTGACAAGACGCCATGGCGAAGACCGCGACGGTCTTGAGATCCACGGGACCGAAAGATCTCTACGAGATCGGCGAAGTTCCGCCGCTCGGTCATGTGCCGTCGAAAATGTACGCCTGGGCGATCCGCAAGGAGCGCCACGGGCCGCCCGAAGCCTCGATGCAGATCGAAGTCGTGCCGACCTGGCCGGTCGGCGACGACGAGGTGCTCGTCTTCGTGATGGCGGCGGGCGTGAACTACAACGGCGTGTGGGCGGCGCTCGGCCAGCCGATCTCGCCCCTCGATGTCCACAAGAATCCGTTCCATGTCGCCGGCTCCGATGCTTCCGGCATCGTCTGGGCCGTCGGCTCCAAGGTGAAGCGCTGGAAGGTCGGCGACGAAGTCGTCGTCCATTGCAATCAGGACGACGGCGACGACGAGGAATGCAACGGCGGCGATCCGATGCTGTCGCCCTCGCAGCGCATCTGGGGCTACGAGACGCCCGACGGCTCGTTCGCGCAATTCTGCCGCGTGCAATCGCGGCAATTGATGCCGCGGCCGAAGCATCTCACCTGGGAAGAATCGGCCTGCTACACGCTGACGCTCGCCACCGCCTACCGCATGCTGTTCGGCCACGCGCCGCATACGGTGAAACCCGGCGACCATGTGCTGGTGTGGGGCGCTTCCGGCGGCCTCGGCGTGTTCGGCGTGCAGTTGGCGGCGGCCTCGGGCGCGCACGCGATCGGGATCATTTCCGACAACGACAAGCGCGATTACGTGCTCGGCCTCGGCGCCAAGGGCGTGATCAACCGCAAGGACTTCAAGTGCTGGGGCCAGCTCCCGCACGTGAACAGCGCCGAATATAACGACTGGGTGAAAGAGGCGCGCCGCTTCGGCAAGGCGATCTGGGACATCACCGGCAAGCGCGACGTCGATATCGTCTTCGAGCATCCCGGCGAGCAGACCTTCCCGGTCTCGACGCTGGTGGCCAAGCGCGGCGGCATGGTCGTCTTTTGCGCCGGCACCACCGGCTTCAACATCACTTTCGATGCGCGCTACGTGTGGATGCGGCAGAAACGCATTCAGGGTTCGCACTTCGCGCATCTCAAGCAGGCATCCGCCGCCAATCAGTTCGTGCTCGACCGCCGGGTCGATCCCTGCATGAGCGAGGCGCTGCCGTGGCTGCAAATTCCCCACGCCCACATGCTGATGTGGAAGAACCAGCACAAGCCCGGCAACATGGCGGTGCTCGTCAACGCGCCGCGTCCGGGACTGCGCACGTTCGACGACGTGATCGAGGCGACGGACGGCTGATCGCGATGCAGCGGCTTGCCGCCTTCTTCCTCGCCTTCCTTGTTTCTTTATCCGCGGGTTTTGCCGACGATGGGCCGGACGTCAGCCGCGCCGATCGCGGGCCGATCACGCGGGCCTATGGCGCGAAGATCGCCTCCCGCGTCTTTTCCGGCGAATTCGCGGCCACGCGCGCCGACGCGCTCAGGAAGTCCGGCGCGAATATTCCCGGCTATGACTGCAAGGGAGCCCGGCTGAGCGCGTTGATCGAGGCGCTCCCCTATCCGGTCTCGCCGCAATCGATTTCCTGGGTTGAGCGCTATCTCGTCGATTGCGAGCCGCGCGCGCGGCGAAACCTGATGCTTTTTCTCGAAGACGAAAAATCGCGCGCGATCGAACTCCTGCCGGGCGAGACCAAGGCGGATCCCCGGCTTCAGCGCGATTCGATCCGCGTGGCGAAGGTGGCGGCCTCAACCGCGAATCCGCCCGGCTGCGAGAAAAGCTGGGTCACCGACACGCGCGAGATCGAGCCTTACAAGGACGGCAACACGCCGTGGTCGGAAAGCTGGAAGTTCGATCTTTGCGGCAAGCGCGCGGAAGTGGAAATGTCCTTCACGCCGGCAGCAGGCGCCGGCACGAGTTTCAGCGCGAAGCTGATGAAATAAATAAAGGCTTCATGGCCTCGCCTCGCGCTCCTTGCGGATCACCGAATTCAGCTCGCCGCCATAGACGAAAATCGACGCCGTCACGTACAGAAACACGAGCGCGATCATTGCCGAGGCAAGCCCCGCATAATACGTGACGTAAGTGTAGGCGAATTCCGACAGATACGAGCCGAACAAGGCACCCGCCGCGATCCACAAGACAAGCGTCACCACGATCCCCGGCGCGATCTCGGCAAAGCTCCGGCGCCCCGCCGGCAGCCATTTGTGCACCACGATGAGCGCGACCACGAGCACGAACGACGTCAGCCCATAACGCGTGAGGTCGACGATGCCCGCGAACGGCTTGAGCCAGGGTGCGTATTTCGTCGCCGTCGCCCAGATCAAGGGCCCGAGCACGATGAGAAACGCAAGCGCCAGGAGCGAAACCGCGCCCACGAAAACATAGAGGATCGATTCGATCCGCATCCACCACCACGAATGCGTCTCGCGCACGCCATAGGCGCGGTTCAGGCCGATCCGCAGGCTTTCGATGCCGCTCGAGGAAAAATAGACCGCGAACAGGACGCCGAAGGTCAGCGCGTCGGTGCGCAAATTGGTCAGCACGTCATGGATCGCCGATGCGATCGGCTCCGCCACCTCCTTCGGCCAGCTTTGCAGCAGCAGCATCGCGGTCGCGTCGGCAAGCTCCTTGGTGCCGAACAGCGCCGCCAGCGCGGTCACGAAAATCAGGAACGGAAACAGCGCCATCAGCGCCGACAGCGCGATGTGGCTCGCGATCGCCCAGCCGTCGTCATCATTGAAGGCATAGAAGGCGTCGAGCGCGAGCCTGTAGGCACGGTTCACGGCGTTTCCCCAAAGGTCACGCCCTCTGATTGCGGATCGTTGCGCCCCTTGCAAGTGGAAAAGAAGGCATCCCGATCCGCGAATACCGCGGCTTCAGGCGGCTCGCACCTCGGCAAGGAACTTGCCGATCGCGGCGTTGAGATTTTCCGCTTCGCCGCCAAGCTGGACGGCGAGTGCGGCCACGTCGCTCGCGGTCAGCCGTGCGCCGCTCGCCGCGTGCTCGACGCCGCGCATGGCGTTGGCGCCGACATCGGCCTCGTTTGAGGCGAGCGCCACGTTATTGGCGATCGAAACGACCGCCATATTTTGCTCCTCCACCGCCGAGGCGATGGAAGCGGCCATGGCCGACATTTCCTGAATGACGGAGCTCACCGTGTCGATCGCGCGCCGCGCCTCGAACGAGGCTTCCTGGATCGCGTTGATCTGGTACGTAATTTCCTCGGTCGCGTGCGCGGTCTGGTTGGCGAGCGACTTCACCTCGGCGGCAACCACGGCGAAGCCGCGGCCGGCTTCGCCGGCGCGCGCCGCTTCGATGGTGGCGTTGAGCGCGAGAAGGTTCGTCTGCGCCGCGATCGATTGAATGAGGCCCACCACCTCGCCGATGCGGCTCGCCGCTTCCGCGAGCGTGCCCATGATCCCGACCGAGCGCTGCGTCTCGGTCACCGCGCGGCCGGCAACTTCGGTCGAGCTTGCGGTCTGCCGCGCCACTTCCGCGACCGAGCCCGCGAGCTGCTCGGCGGCGGCCGCGGCTTGCGCGACGTTCGCGGAAGCGGCACCCGCCGCGCGTCCCGCCTGCTCCGCTTCCGAGCCGACCCGGCCTGCTGTCTCGCCCAAGCCGTCGGCGGCGATCCCCAGTTTGTTCGCGGCCGCCTTCACCGCGTCGAGCGCAAGATCCGCGGTGCCCGCGAAGCCGCGCACGAGCCTTTCCACCGCCGCCGCGTGCGCTTCGCGTTCGGCGCTCGTGTGCTGCTGCTCGGCCTCGAGGCGGTCGCGTTCGCGGGCGTTGTCGCGGAAGACAAGCACCGCGCGCGCCATGGCGCCGATCTCGTCGCTTGCGCGCGCCGCCGGAACGGCGGCGGAAAGATTGCCTTCGGCAAGGCTTTTCATCGCGCTCGCCAGCCCCCCGAGCGGCCGCGTGATGCTGCGTCCGATCAGCCAGCTGAGCAAAAGTCCCAACAGGGCGACGGCGAAGCCGGCGGAAAGAATGATCCACTTCGTGCGCATCTGCGAGGCATCGAACCGCGCGGTTGCTTCTTCCTCGCGCTGCCCCGCAAGCGCGATGATCTTGTCGGCGGCGGGCAGCATTTCGGCGCTGTCCAGTTCGATGATCGCGAGCGACGGCTTGACCCGGTCGTCGGTCTCGGCCCATTCGCCGAACGTGTCGGCATAGCTTCTGACCTGTTCGGTCAACTGCCGCTTCAACAGCGAGGCCGGCGCGATCTTGTCGCCGACCGCGTTCATCCTTCCGAGCGCACTGTTGAAATTCTGGAACTCGAGAAAGAACATCGAGTGCGCGATATCCTGCCGGTTCAGCCGGTAGTCGGCCTCGTACCGGCGCATGATCAGAAGCGAAAACAGGAGCTTCTTCTGGTCGGCATCCGACAGCCATGACATTTCCTGGTTGATGATCCGCTCGACCGCCGCCGAATTTTTTTCCACCCGGCCGCGCAGACCCTCATTCGCGGACAGGCCGAGTTTCTCCGCTTCCATCTGCATGGCGGAAAATTTCTCTTTCAACTCCATCAACCGCTGCCGCAGCGAGCCGACCCCTTGCTTTTCCGACGCTTCGCCGCCGACCTCGATGCTTTCGAGGCTCTTCAGCGCCGCGGCGTAGGCTTCGCTAAATGTCTTGATCTCGTTCGTCTCGGGCTGCGCCGCGAATTCCTTGGCGGTGATCCGCATGGTGCCAATGGCGGTTTTGAAATCGCGGCTCACATCCGCGAGCGCGCTCGCGCTCTTCACGCTGTCGAAGGCGCTTTCGAGCTCGTGTTCGCCGACGACGTAAGCGAGCCCGATAATCATGAAGCCGAGCACCGGGCTGAAAGCGAGCGTCGCGATGCGGGCGCGGACGGAAAGGAGATACAGCGGACGCCGCAGGAGCGAGCCGAGCCGCGAAAAAACCGAGCCGAGCCGGGAGAAGTCCATGCCTGACGTCTCTGAACCACAGCGAAAGGCGCCGGCGCCGGACAGAAGGCCGGAGCCCGGATATCCATGACGATCAAAGCCTTGGAATGGTTAACAACACCCTGCTAAGGCGGAGGTGAGCCCTCGCGCCTTGATTTTGTGCGCTGCACAAGTAGGCTGATGGCTGAAATCGAGGACGAGCCATGTCCCGCGCCGCCCGCGCTTCATCGGCAGAACCGGACCTTCTTCGCCACGCCACCGAGGCCGAAGACGCTGCCGGCGCGCTTTTGACCGACGCGATCAATGCCGTCGGCGCGCGCGTGTCCGCGAACGGCGCCCTTTCCGCATCGCTCCTTGAGCGCGAGCAGCACGCAACCCACGGCCTCGCGTGGCTTGCGACCTATGTCGAGGTGATCCGCCAGCTTTCCGCCTACGCCCGGCGCATGCACGAGGCGGGACGCCTCGGCGAAACCGAGCGGCTCCTGGTCATCATCGGCCTTGGCGAGACGCTCGCGCAAATCTTCGGCGGCATTCCCATGAGCCAGGGCGAGATCGTGCGGCTCTCCGCGCTTGGCCTTGCCGACGATCGCATCGAGCAGCGCAAGACACGGGCCGTGAAGTCGCTGATCGCGGACGGAACGACGGCCGCGGCGCGCGCCAAACTGGCCGAGTTCATCAAGGAGTCGCAAGGCACCGTCGGCGACGACGGCCTCGACGAAACGCTCGAGGCCATGCGAAAGGAAATGCGCCGCTTCGCCGATGCTGAAGTGGTGCCGCACGCGCACGGCTGGCACCTCAAGAACCAGTACATCCCGCTCGAGGTCATCGCCCACATGGCGGAGCTCGGCGTCTTCGGCCTCACCATTCCGGAGGAATATGGCGGCCTCGGCCTCGGCAAGGAATCGATGTGCGTCGTCTCCGATGAATTGTCGCGCGGCTATATCGGCGTCGGTTCGCTCGGCACGCGTTCGGAGATCGCCGCCGAACTGATCCTCGGCTCCGGCACCGACGCGCAGAAAAAACACTGGCTGCCGAAGATCGCCTCCGGCGAAGTGCTGCCGACCGCCGTCTTCACCGAACCCAACACCGGCTCCGACCTCGCTTCGCTGAAAACCCGCGCCGTGCGCGAAGGCAACGTCTACAAAGTTTACGGCAACAAGACCTGGATTACGCACCCGGTGCGCGCCGACCTGATGACGCTTCTCGTGCGCACCAATCCGAACGAGCAGGGCTACAAGGGCCTCTCGATGCTGCTCGCGCCGAAGCCGCGCGGCACCGACGCCGATCCGTTCCCCGCGCCCGGCATGAGCGGCGGCGAAATCGAAGTGCTCGGCTATCGCGGCATGAAGGAATTCGAAATCGGCTTCGACGGCTTCGAGGTGCCGGCGGAGAATCTCCTCGGCGGCGCAGAGGGCCAGGGCTTCAAGCAATTGATGCAAACCTTCGAGGCCGCGCGCATCCAGACCGCCGCGCGCGCCGTCGGCGTGGCGCAATCGGCGATGGAGCTTGCGCTCCGCTACGCCAAGGAGCGCATGCAGTTCGGCAAGGCGACACTTTCCTTCCCGCGCGTCGCCGACAAGATCGCCGCGATGGCGGTGGAGATCATGATCGCCCGCCAGCTCACCTATCATGCCGCGCGCGAAAAGGACTCTGGCCGCCGCTGCGACCTCGAGGCCGGCATGGCGAAACTCTACGCCGCCCGCGTTGCCTGGGCCGCCGCCGACAACGCGGTCCAAATCCACGGCGGCAACGGCTTCGCGCTCGAATATCCGGTCTCCCGCGTCTTGTGCGACGCGCGCATCCTCAACATCTTCGAGGGCGCGGCCGAAATCCAGGCGCAGGTGATCGCCCGCCGCTTGCTCGACGGCGGCAATTGAACCCGGCGTGATCCTTCGCGCGGCTTGTGCTAAAAAGCGCCCATGCCTTCGACCCTGCAGAATCTCGTCCTCGTCGTGGCACTGATGGCGGTCGCCTGCGTGCTGGTGCTCGGCCTCTGGAACATGATGAAGGGCGGCTCGCCGAGCCGCTCGCAGAACCTCATGCGGCTTCGCGTGCTCCTGCAAGCGATCGCGATCTTCGTCGTCATGGTCGTGATCTGGATGCTCGGCCGCTGAGGGAGGCGAGATGGTCGTCCTCAACAGGATCTACACGCGCACCGGCGACGAAGGCACGACCTCGCTCGGCAATGGCGAGCGCCGCAAGAAATATGATCTGCGCGTCGACGCCTATGGCACGCTCGACGAAGTGAACGCGGCGATCGGCCTGGCGCGGCTGCATACCGGCGCCGACGCCCGTCTCGATGCCGCGCTCTCGCGCGTGCAGAACGACCTCTTCGACGTCGAAGCCGACCTTTGCCTGTCGCAAAAAGGGCCGGGCGGCGCGCGCATGACGGTTACCGAGGCGCAGGTGAGCTGGATCGAGCAGGAAATCGACGCGCTCAATGCCGACCTCGAACCGCTGCGTTCCTTCGTGCTCCCCGGCGGCTCGCCCGCCGCGACCTATCTGCATCTTGCCCGCACCGTTTGCCGCCGCGCCGAGCGGCTGATGGTTGAACTCAACGACAAGGCCGGCGAAGGCGTCACCGCGGCCGCGCTCAAATACGTCAACCGGCTTTCGGATTTTCTCTTTGTCGCGAGCCGCTACGCCAACGATAAAGGCAAGCACGACGTCTTGTGGATGCCCGGCGCCAATCGCTGAGGCGCGCCGTATGGTCATTCCGATCTACGACAACAATCCGTTCGCGTTCCGCTCGCCGCCTTACGTCAATTGGAGCCTGATCGCGATCAATATCGCGATTTTTGCCTATACCGTTTCGATCAGCGTTTCGGGCTCGAACGAAGACGCTTCGATTCTCGCGCTCGCCTTCACGCCTGGCCTGATCGGCCATCACGACGTCATTTTGCCCGGCAGCGTGCCGTGGGAATTCACCCTCGTCACCTATTCCTTCTTCCATGCAAGTTGGCTTCACGTCATCGGCAACATGGCCTTTCTCTGGGTATTCGGCGACGACGTCGAGGAAGCGCTCGGGCATCTGCGCTATCTCGTCTTCTATCTTCTTTGCGCCGCCGCCGGCGCCATCGCCTATTGGCTTTCGGATCCGAACTCGACCGTTCCGCTGGTCGGCGCCTCCGGCGCGATCGCGGGCGTGGTCGGCGCCTATCTTCTGTTGCACCCCTGCCGCAAGATCTGGGTGCTCGCCTTCATGCGCATTCCCCTGCATCTTGCCGCCGAGTGGGTGATCGGCTTCTGGATCGTGCTGCAGTTCGTCAACATTTTCGCCGGCGCCGACAAACAAGTCGCCTGGTGGACGCATATCGGCGGGCTCACGGCCGGCGTGCTCCTCGTCGTGGTCATGCGCCAGCCCGGCGTGAAGCTCTTCGATTGCGGCGCCGACCGGCTCCTCGAAAAACAAAATACGCCGACGCTGAAACGCTGGCCCAAACGCGTTGACACCTAATAGGTCGGGCCATACGGTGCCCGCCCGCTGCCGCCCAATCCCTCCAAACACATCATCGAACGCGAGAAAGGCCAAGAATGAAAGTGTTGGTGCCCGTGAAACGGGTCGTTGATGCGAACGTCAAGGTCCGCGTCAAATCCGACGGCTCCGGCGTCGATCTCGCCAACGTCAAGATGGCGATGAACCCCTTCGACGAGATCGCCGTCGAGGAAGCAATCCGTCTGAAGGAGGGCGGCAAGGTGACGGAAATCGTCTGCGTGTCGATCGGATCCGCGCAGGCGGCGGAGACGATCCGCACCGGCCTCGCCATGGGCGCCGACCGCGGCATTCACGTGAAGACCGACGGCACGGTCGAGTCGCTCGCGGTTGCGAAAATCCTCAAGAAGATCGTCGACGAGGAGAAGCCCGGCCTCGTCATTCTCGGCAAGCAGGCGATCGATGACGACTGCAATCAGACCGGCCAGATGCTCGCGGCCCTCCTCGGCTGGCCGCAAGGCACCTTCGCCTCGAAGGTCGCGATCGACGGCGACACGATCAGCGTCACGCGCGAAATCGACGGCGGCCTGCAGACGGTGAAACTGAAGATGCCGGCGGTGGTGACCACGGACCTCCGCCTGAACGAGCCGCGCTATGCTTCGCTTCCCAACATCATGAAGGCGAAAAAGAAGCCGATCGCGGAGAAGACGCCGCAGGATCTCGGCGTCGATGTCGCCCCGCGCCTGAAGGTGGTGAAGACGAGCGAGCCCGCGGGCCGCAAGGCAGGCGTCAAGGTGAAGACCGTCGCCGAGCTTGTCGACAAGCTCAAGAACGAAGCGGGGGTGCTGTGATGGCAACCCTTCTCGTGGCCGAGCACGACGACAAGGTCCTGAACGGCGCCACGGCAAAAGCAATGACCGCCGCGAAAGCCTTGGGCGCCGAGGTGCATGTTCTCGTCGCCGGCCAAGACTGCAAGCCCGTTGCCGAAGCCGCCGCCAAGCTCGACGGCGCGGCCAAGGTGTTGCTCGCCGACGACGCGCGCTACGCCCATCGCCTCGCCGAGCCGATGGCGGCGCTCCTGGTCGCGCTCGCCAAGAACTATGACGCGATCGTCGCGCCCGCCACCACGACGGGGAAAAACTTCATGCCGCGCGCGGCGGCCCTCCTCGACGTGATGCAGATCTCCGACGTAATCAAAGTGGACTCGCCCGACACCTTCCAGCGGCCGATCTACGCCGGCAACGCCATTGAAACAGTGCAGTCCTCCGACAAGAAGAAAGCCATGACCGTTCGCACGGCTTCGTTTCAGGCAGTGGGCGCCGGCGGCAACGCGCCGATCGAGCCCGCGAGTGCCGCCGACGATCCCGGCATTTCGAGCTTCGTCGGCGAAGAGCTTTCGAAATCGGACCGCCCGGAATTGACCGCGGCGCGCGTCATCATCTCCGGCGGCCGGGCGCTTGGAAGCAAGGAAAACTTCACGAAATACATCGAGCCCGTCGCCGACAAGCTCGGGGCCGCGGTCGGCGCCTCGCGCGCCGCGGTCGATGCCGGCTATGCGCCGAACGACTGGCAGGTCGGCCAGACCGGCAAAGTGGTGGCGCCCGAGCTTTATCTTGCCGTCGGCATTTCCGGCGCGATCCAGCATCTCGCCGGCATGAAGGATTCGAAAGTGATCGTCGCCATCAACAAGGATGAGGAAGCGCCGATTTTCCAGGTCGCCGATTACGGCCTCGTCGCCGATTTGTTCCAGGCGCTTCCCGAACTCGGCAACGAGCTCGCCAAGAAATGACAAGCGCGAAGACCGAGCGTTGGCGCAAAGGCGTGGTTCGTCGTAAAAGAGACTTGGCGTAGGCGCTGGAACAACGATGGCAGTCAAAATCAAAAAAGTGGGCGTGGTCGGCGCCGGCCAAATGGGCAACGGCATCGCTCATGTCAGTGCGCTCGCCGGCTACGACGTAATGCTGAACGACATCAGCGAAGAACGCATCAAGGCGGGGCTCGCCTCGATTAACGGCAATCTCGCGCGCCAGATTTCGCGCGGCACGATTTCGGAAGAGGCGCGCCAGCAGGCGCTCGCCCACATCAAGCCCGCCGGCAAACTCGCCGATCTCGGCCAGTGCGACCTCGTCATCGAGTCAGCCACCGAAAAAGAAGACGTCAAGCGCAAGATCCTCATCGACCTCAGCAAGTCGTTGAAGCCCGAGGCGGTGCTCGCGACCAACACCTCGTCGATCTCGATCACGCGGCTCGCCGCCGTCACCGACCGGCCGGAGCGTTTCATCGGCATTCATTTTATGAATCCGGTGCCGGTGATGGAGCTCGTCGAGCTCGTGCGCGGGATCGCGACCGGCGACGAAACCTTCGAGGCCTCGAAAGCCTTCGTCGCGAGCCTCGGCAAGACCTACGCGGTCGCCGAGGATTTCCCCGCCTTCATGGTCAACCGCATCCTGTTGCCGATGATCAACGAGGCGATCTACACGCTCTATGAAGGCGTGGGCTCCGTCGAGGCGATCGACACCGCGATGCGCCTCGGCGCCCACCACCCGATGGGACCGCTGGAACTCGCCGACTTCATCGGCCTCGATACGGTGCTCTCGGTGATGCAGGTGCTGCACGAGGGCCTGGCGGATTCGAAATATCGTCCCTGCCCGCTCCTCGTGAAATACGTCGAAGCAGGCTGGCTCGGCCGCAAGGCCGGCCGCGGCTTCTACGATTATCGCGGCGAGAAACCGGTGCCGACGCGCTGAATCAGCCGGCTTGTGCGGCCGGTGGCGGCTGCCGGCAGTCGAAAAAAATCTCTAAAATATTTCTTTCCCGCCGCATCCTTTGGCCGCCCCCGAACGTCTCTGACAGGAGACGGCCGGCGATGGGTCCGGCCGCAGAAGGGAGCAATCCGATGAAACGGACCGTCGTGCGCTACAAGACCAAGCCCGAAAAGACGGACGAGAATGCGCGCTTTATCGAGAAGGTGTTCGAGGAGTTGCGGGCCAAGGCGCCGGATAACGTTCGTTACCTCGCCTTGCGGCTCGCCGACGGCACCTTCATCCATTTCAGCATGAGCGACACCGCCGACGGCGTCAGCCCGGTCACCAAGCTCGATGCGTTTCGCACCTTCCGCAGCGGCGTCGAGGCGCGTACCGTCGAACCGCCGCAGCAAACCGAAGTGACGATCGTCGGCAACTACCGGATGCTCGACGAGTGACGAGACAGGGATGAGCGTATCCGCCGCCGACGCCGCCGAACGCGGGGCGGCCTTCAGCCGGCTGATCAGCGGCCTGCGGCCGAAGCTGCATCGCTACTGCGCGCGCATGACGGGCTCCGTCATCGACGGCGAGGACGTGATGCAGGAGGCGCTCCTGAAGGCGATGGAGGCGTACCCGGAGGCGGGGCCGATCGCCAACCCCGAGGGCTGGCTCTTCCGCATCGCGCACAACGCGGCGCTGGATTTTCTGCGCCGCCGCGCCCGCCAGGAGGCCGCCCGTTCCGATGAGGATCCGGACATGATGGTCGACCCCGTAACCCCCGTGCATGATCGCGAAATCGTCGCCGCGAGTCTCAGGACCTTCATGCGTCTGCCGGTGGCGCAGCGAAGCAGCGTGATTTTGATGGACGTGCTCGGCTATTCGCTGGATGAGATCGGACGCGTCACCGACGCAAGCATTCCGGCGATCAAGGCGGCACTTCATCGCGGGCGCGCGCGATTGCGGGAGCTTGCCGAAGAGCCCGGCGACCTGCCGCAGCCGGTCCTGCCGGAGCGCGAGCGCTCGCTGCTCGCCGCCTATGTCGATCGCTTCAACGCGCGCGACTTCGACACGGTTCGCAACATGCTCGCCGAAGAGGTGCGGCTCGAACTAGTCAACAAGACGCGACTGAACGGCCGCGGCGAGGTGGCGGGACGGTACTTCGTCAATTATGGGCTTGCCAGCGATTGGCATTTCGTGCCCGGTTTTGTCGACCGTCGGCCGGCGCTCCTGGTGCGCGATCCTGCCGATCCGTCGGCGCCGCCCGTCTATTTCATTCTGCTTGAATGGGCCGGCGGCGATGTCGTCAACATCCGCGATTTCCGTCACGCTCCCTACGCGATCGAGGGCGCTGAGCTTTCGTTTTTCGACTGAGACGGATTATTAACCGGCGGCGACGATCTTCCGGCGGCTGGAGTATGCGTGATGGATGTCCGCTCGCTCGTCTCGGCTTTCCTCGCCGCGCGTATCGGCGAGATGCAGCTTGCGGTCGCGGCGAAGATCGCGAAGACCGAGCCCGACAGCAGCGAAGCGGTGACGAAGCTGACCGCCGCCGCCGATCAGAACATGAATGAGCTTGCTTCGGTCGCCGAAGGCCTCGGCGGCAACGTCGACATCAGCACCTGAATTATTTCGCCAGCGCCGCCTGTACGAGCGCAACCGCTTCCTCGCTCGACCATTCGGCGGGGCCGGCGAGATAACCGATCTCGCAGCCCGCGCCGTCGACGAGAATCGAGGTCGGCAGGCCGACGGCGCGGCCAACGCGCTTCAATTCCTGAAAGGCGCCCGTGCTCGGATCGTCGTAATAAGCGAGATTCTTGATCCCGACATCGGACCAGAACTTGTGCGGCTTCGCCGGATCGCCGGTGTCGATGTTGACGGCGACGACCGCAAAGTCCTTGCCGTCCATCCGCCCGACCAGCCGGTCGAGCGCCGGCATCTCCTTGCGGCAGGGCACGCACCAGGTCGCCCACAGGTTCAGGAGAACGGTGCGGCCGCGGAAGTCGGCGAGATGCGCGGGCTTTCCGTCGCCGTTCCGGAAGGAAAGATCGGGCACGCGGCGGGGAGTTTCCGATAGCGTTAACGCCGCGATTTCCCCCCGCACGAGCGGCCGCAAACGCCGCGCCGCCGCGACCGCCGGCTCGCAGCCCGCGTCCGCCTGCACCGGCGTTCCATTGCGTTGCAGGGCATCGATCCCGTATACCGCCGCGAGCCCGGCGGCAGCGCCAGCGAGTGCCGCGATGAACACCGTCCGCCAAAGACGCGGCTTTCGGGCTTCGGATCGGCTCTCGTTCATCGCGTCGGTCCTCGATCGAGGCATAAGGTCATGACGAAGCGCATGTGGGGCGGCCGGTTCGGCGAGAAGCCCGACGAAATCCTCGAGGCGATCAACGCCTCGATCGATTTCGACCGCGCGCTTTACGCCCAGGACATCGCGGGCTCCAAGGCCCACGTCTCGATGCTGGCCAAGCAAGGCATCATCGGGGCGGAAGATGCAGAGAAGATTAAGCGCGGTCTAGACACGATTTTGTCAGAGATCGAGGCGGGCACGTTCAAGTTCACGGCGGCGCTCGAGGACATTCATACCCATGTCGAGGCGCGACTCGCCGAATTGATCGGCCCCGCCGCCGGCCGCCTACACACCGCGCGCTCCCGGAACGATCAGGTCGCAACCGACATGAAGCTTTATGTCCGCGACGCGATCGACCGGCTCGACGCGGCGCTTGCCGCTTTGCAGACGGCGCTCGCCGAGAAGGCGCACGAACACGCCGATACCGTGATGCCGGGCTTTACGCATTTGCAGACGGCGCAGCCGGTGACCTTCGGGCATCATCTTCTCGCCTACGTGGAGATGCTCGGCCGCGACCGCAGCCGGCTCACGGATGCGCGAAAGCGCCTGAACGAATCGCCGTTGGGCGCGGCCGCGCTCGCCGGCACGTCGTTTCCCATCGATCGCGAGATGACCGCGAAGGCGCTCGGCTTCGACCGGCCGGCGGCGAATTCGCTCGACGCCGTGTCCGATCGCGATTTCGCGCTCGAGACCCTGTCGGCGGCCGCGATCTGCGCGGTGCATCTGTCGCGCTTCGCGGAAGAAATCGTGATCTGGGCCTCGCCCTCCTTCGGGCTTGTGAAATTATCGGATCGCTTCACCACCGGCTCCTCGATCATGCCGCAGAAGCGCAATCCCGACGCCGCCGAACTCGTGCGCGCCAAGGCCGGCCGCATCATCGGCGCGCTCATGCAACTGCTCGTCGTGATGAAGGGCCTGCCGCTCGCCTATGCGAAAGATATGCAGGAAGACAAGGAAGGCGTCTTCGACGCGCTTGCGAGCCTCGCGCTGATGATCGCGGCGGCCGAGGGCATGGTGCGCGATCTCGTGCCCGACGAAAAACGGATGAAGGCCGCGGCCGCCGAAGGCTATGCGACCGCGACGGATCTTGCCGATTTCCTCGTGCAGAAGCTCGGCCTGCCGTTCCGCGAAGCGCACGAGATCGTGGGCCGGGTCGTCGCCCATGCAACCGCCAGCGGCAAGGCGCTTCACCGGCTCACGCCGGCGGAAATGCAGGCGATCGACAAACGCATCCCCGAAGAGGCGCTTTCCGTGCTTTCGGTTGCTCATTCGGTCGCGAGCCGCACCAGCGAGGGCGGCACGGCCCCCAAAAACGTGCGGGCGGCCGCGCGCAGATGGCTGAAACGGCTTAGTAAATAGCCGGCGGGCCTAGTCTGCCCTCGCCTTGCCACAAGCTTCGTGATATTGGCTCCGGACCGGAGACCCGCAGTGACGCGTATGCACGCCTTCTTTCGCCGCCTGCTTTCGCTTGCCGCCGTCGCGGCGGCGCTTTTCGTTGCCGGTTGCGGCATCAAGGGCCCGCTCGAACTGCCGGAAGGCTCGAACGTGGCCGCGAACGAAGGCAAGGGCCCCTTCGTGTCCTCGCCCATGGCGACGCTGCCGGGCTTTTACGAACAGTCGGCCAAGGAGAGGAAAGCCCAGCGACAGCTCGGCAATCCTGTCAAACCCGACGAACCCTTCATTCTCGATCCGCTCCTCAACTGAGAAATGCACCACTTCGCCTATCGCGACGGCGTTCTCTTTGCCGAGGACGTCGATCTTACCGCGCTTGCGGGCAAGATCGGCACGCCGTTCTATTGCTATTCGAGCGCGACGCTTGAACGCCATTACAAGGTGTTCGCAGACGCTTTCGCGAGCGTGCCCTCGCTCGTCTGCTACGCACTGAAGGCGAATTCCAACCAAGCGGTGATCGCGACGCTCGCGCGCCTCGGCGCCGGCGCCGACATTGTCTCGGGCGGCGAATTGAAGCGCGCGCTCGCCGCCGGCGTGCCGGCGAACAAGATCGTTTTCTCCGGCGTCGGCAAGACCAAGGACGAGATCGCCGCGGCACTTGCCGCCGGAATCTATTGCTTCAATATCGAGAGCGAACCGGAACTCGCGGCACTGTCGGCGATCGCGGTCGAGATGAAGCGCGCGGCGCCCGTTTCGGTGCGGGTCAATCCCGACATCGACGCCAAAACCCACGCCAAGATTGCCACCGGCAAGGCCGAGAACAAGTTCGGCGTGCCGCTCGCGCGCGCCCGCGAAATCTACGCCGGCGCTGCGAAGATGCCGGGCATCCGCATCACCGGCGTCGACATGCATATCGGCAGCCAGATCACCGAGCTTGCGCCGTTCGAGAGCGCGGCAACCCTTCTCGTCTCGCTCGCGCGCGACTTGATAGCGGACGGCCACAAGCTCGAACACATCGATTTCGGCGGCGGACTCGGAATTCCGTATCAATCGGACAACGAGCCGCCACCCTTGCCCGTCGACTATGCGGCGATGATCAAGCGCCACACCAAGGGGCTCGATCTCAGGCTCGTCTTCGAGATCGGCCGTATGATCGTCGGCAATGCCGGCGTCCTGATCACGCGCGTCATCTACCTCAAGCGCGGCCGCGAGAAGACGTTTGTCGTCGTCGACGCCGCCATGAACGATCTCGTGCGGCCGACGCTCTACGAGGCCTATCACGAGATCCGCCCCGTTCGCGCGCCGCGCCCCAATTCCGATTGGATCGTCGCCGACGTGGTCGGCCCCGTTTGCGAAACCGGCGACTACCTCGCGCTCGACCGCAGACTGCCCGCCGTCGGCGAAGGCGACCTCCTCGCCATCATGACCGCCGGCGCCTACGGCGCGGTGCAGTCGGGCACCTACAACACGCGCGCGCTCGTGCCCGAGGTTCTGGTGCATGGCGGGGACTTCACCGTCATCCGCCCGCGAATTGACACCGATGCAATCATCGCGCTCGACCGCATGCCGCCTTGGCTTGCGCGTTAAGGCGCTGAAAAACCGCGGGATTCGGGCGCGGCGGAACTTTTGCCTTCTGCGGGCCATGTTAGACTGACACCGTGCTTCGCCGGAGGACCGGTTATTGAGCGCGGTGCCCGAACGTCACCAAGGCTCTGAAACGCCGCCCGGCGCGGCGGAAATCGCGCGCCGAAAACTCGCGCAGGCGCTCGCCTGGACGCGGCAAGCGCTTCTATGGGAGCGGGTGTGGCCGCGGCTGGCTTCGGCGCTCGCCGTGACCGGCGTCTTTTTCGCCGTTTCCTGGTTCGGGTTATGGATCGCGATGCCGCCGCTCGGACGCGTGGCGGGCGTCCTTCTCTTTCTCCTGTTCTTGCTGGTGAGTCTGTCGCCGTTATTTTGGCTGCGCTGGCCGGGGCGGACGGAAGCGCTGGCGCGCCTCGACCGCTTGAGCGGGATCGACCACCGCCCGGCAACGGCGCTTGCGGATCGTCTCGCGCCGTCGGCGAACGATCCGGTCATGGAAGCGCTGTGGCGCGCGCATCGCGAGCACGAAGCGGAGCGGGCGCAAGAATTGCGCGCCGGATTGCCGCGGCCGCGCCTGGCCTGGCGCGATCCTTATGCCGCCCGCGCGCTTGTGCTTCTCTTGGCGGTCGTCTCCTTCTTCTTCGCCGACAATGACCACGCGCGCCGCATCGCCGCCGCCTTCGACTGGACCGGCGCCATCTATCCGCGGCTTTATCGCGTCGATGCCTGGGTGACGCCGCCGGCCTATACCGGACGAGCGCCGATTCTCCTGCCCGGCATTCGCCATGACGAGCCGGCGCCGGGCGAAACCGCCGCCGTGGCCGTGCCCGCAGGCAGCGAGCTTGTCGTGCGTGCAACCGGCCTCTCCAACGTCGATCTTCTTTTGTCCGGCGGCCTTACGGAGCTTGCGGCGGATAAGCCCGCGCGCTCGGAAGATGGCATCGAGCGGCACTTTCGCATCACCGACAGCGGCACGATCACGGTGCGCGGCTTGCCCGCGGGCAACGCGCTGTGGGGCTTCAAGGCGGTGCCCGACCGTCCGCCGACGATCGCCCTCATCAAGGACCCGCAAATCGTGGGCCAAGCCGGAATTTCCCTCAACTACCGGGTCGAGGACGATTACGGCGTGGTATCGGCCGAGGCGCGCTTCGTGCACGCGCCGAAAGCAATGGATGGCACGGAGCCCCGCGTGCTCGTCCCGCCGCCGGACTTTGCGCTGCTTCTGCCGCAAGCGCGCACGCGCGCGGGAACCGGCCAAACAACGCGCGACCTCACCGAGCACCCATGGGCGGGGGTCAGCACCATTATGACGCTCGTCGCCCGCGACGAGGGCGGCAATGAAGGCACCAGCGAAGCGCGCGAAATCCGCCTGCCCGAGCGGCCGTTCAACAAGCCGCTCGCGCGCGCGCTGATCGAGCAGCGCCGCAATCTCGCCCTCGATGCGAACGCGCGCGAGACGGTCGAGCAGGCGCTGCGCGCGCTGATGATCGCGCCCGAGCAATTCACGCCGGAGGCGGCGATCTATCTCGGGCTCAGGACCGCCTACGCCCGCATCCGGCTCGCCAAGAGCGACGACGATCTTCGCTCGGTCGTGGACTATCTCTGGGAAGTCGCGGTGCTCATCGAGGACGGCACCATGTCCGACGCCGAGCGCGAATTGCGGGCGGCGGAAGACGCGTTGCGCCAGGCGCTCGAACGCGGCGCGCCTGACGAAGAGATCAAGCGCCTCACCGACAACCTTCGCGACGTGCTCGACCGCTTCCTGCGCGCGTTTGCTGAACAGCTCCGCCGCGACGGCAATGACGAACGCCCGCTCGACCGCAACGCCCGCATCGTGCGGCCGCAAGACCTGAAGAACATGCTCGACCGCATCGAAAATCTCGCGCGCAACGGCTCACGCGACGCCGCGCGGCGGCTTCTCGACGAAATGCAGGCGACGCTCGACAGCCTGAGCCGCGGCAAGCAGGCGCGTTCCGATTCCGGCGATCAGGGCATGGGCCAGCTCGACGAACTCGGCCGCATGATTCAGGAGCAACAGCGGCTCCGCGACAAAACCTTCCGCCAGGGGCGCGACAGCCGGACCGAGCGGCGCAACCGTCCGCCGGATGCGGAGCTCAGCGACCGCGAGCGCCGCGCCTACAATGACCTCCGCCAAGGCCAGGAGGGCCTTCGCCAGAAGCTCGAACAGATGCTCGAGCAATTGCGACGCGACCGCCAAAGCGGCGAGGGATCGGATGACGAAGGCGGCCCGGCGAAGGACGCCGATGAGGCGCTGGGTCAGGCCGGTCAGGCCATGCGCGACGCCGAAGGCGCCTTGCAGGGCGGCGATTCCGATAGCGCCGTCGAACAGCAAGGCCGCGCCCTGCAGAGTCTTCGCAAGGGCGCGCAGAGCCTTGCCGATGCCATGCAGGGCGGCATGGACGGCGCCATGGGCGAGCCCATGGGCGACGAGCCGAATTCCGCCGACCGCACCGATCCCCTCGGCCGTCCGGTACGTTCGCGCGAATATGGCGACGACTTCACCGTGAAGGTGCCGGGCCAGATTGACGTGCAGCGGGCGCGGCGCGTGCTCGAGGAATTGCGCCGCCGGCTCGGCGACCCCAACCGGCCGCAGCTCGAACTCGATTATCTGGAGCGGTTGCTGAAGGACTTCTACTGAAGCCTTTTACTGAAGCCTTTGCCGCCGGCTCAATGCCGCGCGGCCAGCGTCTTTTGCACGACGCCGCGGATTTCGGCGAGGGTAAAAGGCTTTTGCACCACTTCGCGCACGAGTGCGTCGAGGCCCTTGGCGCGCTCGCGCTGATCGGCATAGCCGGTCATCAGCACGATGCTGAGGTCGCGGTGATCGCGGCTCGCGGCAAGCGCGAGCGCGATTCCGTCCATCACCGGCATCTGGATGTCGGTGACAAGGAGATCGAACCCGCCGCCTGAAATCTGTTCGAGCGCCGCCGCCCCGTTCGGCGCGGTGGCGACGTCATGGCCGTCCTGCGCGAGCGCGCGCGCCAGGAGTTCCCGGATGGGCGTTTCATCTTCCGCGATCATGATGCGCGCCAAGAGAGCCTCCCTCGGTTCAGTGGCCGCTGGTCAGATCGTTGCGCGTGAGAAACCGCACCAGCACTTCGCGCCCGTCGGGCGGCGGCGAGGCAAGCCGGCTGCGGAAGGAGACCTTTTCGTCTTCCGACAAGGTTGAGCGCGGCAACAGCGTGGTCCAGGAATAAAGCTCCTGGCCGCCGCCGCCGATCACGGCAAGACGCACCCGCGGCACTTCGACGGCATGTTTGGTGATATTGGCGACCTCGCCTTCGATCACGAGCACGGCGATGCCATCCTGCATCTCGCTCGTGGTGCGAACGCCATGAAACTCGAGGCCGCGCAAATTCACCGGCAGCCCGGCCGCGGCGTAGAGGCCGGCAAGATCGGGAACCGCGTGCACGATGGTCGCGCGACCGGAGATCGCCGCGGTGACGAGAAGGATCGCGGCCATGACGAAGGCGGCGGCGGCCGCATTCTTGCGCGAAGGCTTCCGCGGAAGCGGTCGCGGCGGCAACAGCCGGCGCGCGGGCTTATTGTCGATTTCGGCATTGTCCCCGGCCGGCACCGGCCTCGCTTCAGGCGACACATCCGGCACCAGCGACGGCGCCGCTTCGCGGTCGTAGGCCCGCTCGCGCCAGCCAACCGGATCGCTCGCGGCAACGGCGATCGCGCCCTCAGGTGCCGCGTCGGCGGCAAACGCTTCCGCCATTGCGGGCTCCAGTTCCGCCCCCTCGGGTGCCGCGAACCAGCATGTATGGCAGCGCGCGCAGCGCACGGTGCGGCCAGCGGATCCGAGCGCCTCGGGCGCGACCCGGAATGACGTCTCGCAAGAAGGACAGGTAAGCAGCATGGGGGCGTCCACCGGAGCGGGATAGTGAAGCGGGACCGTTAACGATTCGGAAACCGTGCTTCGCTGACCTGCCGGACGAGGCCCCGCCAGGGCCCGTCCCCATGCGATGGGCCGTGGCTGCCGCCCGCCGCCGCAAACGGCTAGATGGGGCCGGGCAGACGATTCGCTGGAGACCCTCTTGGTCCGATTCGAGAATGTCGGGCTGCGCTACGGCACCGGGCCGGAGGTCCTCAAGGACCTCACCTTCTCCATCGAACCGCGATCCTTTCAATTTCTCACCGGCCCGTCCGGCGCCGGCAAGACGAGCCTCCTGCGGCTTCTCTTTCTTTCGCTGCGCCCGACACGCGGCCTGATCACGCTCTTCGATCGCGACGTGATGCGCCTCCGGCGCAGCGAAACCGCGGCGATCCGCCGCCGCCTCGGCGTCGTATTTCAGGATTTCCGCCTCCTCGATCATCTGACCACCTACGAAAACGTGGCGCTGCCGCTGCGCGTCGCGGGCCGCGACGAAGGAAGCTACCGCTCCGAGGTTGTCGAGCTTCTGCAATGGGTGGGGCTCGGCGAACGGCTGCATGCCCTGCCGCCGGTGCTTTCGGGCGGCGAGAAACAGCGCGCGGCGATTGCCCGCGCCCTCATCAGCCGTCCCGAATTGCTGCTCGCCGACGAGCCGACGGGCAATGTCGACCCCGAGCTCGCGCGGCGGCTGTTGCGCCTGTTCATCGAGCTAAAGAAATCCGGCACTTCGGTGTTGATCGCTACCCACGATGTCGCCCTGATGGACCAATACGATGCCCCGCGCCTCGTGCTCGACGAGGGACGGCTGCGCGTAGAACCGTGAGATTTGACTTGAACGCTCAGCGATCAACCGCTGATTCCAAAACCGCCCGCAACTACGGCGAGCGGATGGTCGCGCATGTCAATCCGATCCTGCCGGACGACACGGTGAGCGGCCGTTCGCTACTCGCCGTCGTCGCCATCATGAGCTTCCTCGCCGCCGTGACCGTCGGCGCGGTCGGGATCGTGCGCGTGGCCGCGGGCGAGTGGCGCGCGGACGTGGCGCGCGAGGTGACGATTCAAGTACGCCCGCAGCCGGGACGCGACCTTGAAGCCGACGTGAAGAAGGCAACCGAGATCGCCAGGGCCGCGCCCGGCATCGCAGACGCGCATGCCTTCAGCAAGGATGAAACCGAAAGCCTGTTGAAGCCGTGGCTCGGCACCGGCATCGACCTTGGCGCCTTGCCGCTTCCGCGTCTTGTGCAGGTCAAGGTCGGCGCCAATGCCGCGCCCGATTTTGACCGGCTTCGCCGGGCGCTGGCGGACAGCGTGCCGAACGCCGCCCTCGACGATCATCGCGGCTTCGCGCAAACGCTCGCCGCGATCGCCGATGCCGTCACGTTGACGGGCCTTGCGGTGCTTGCGCTTGTGCTTGCGGCGACGGTGCTTTCGGTCTCCTTCGCGACAAGAGGCGCGGTCGCCGCCAACCGCGCCGTCGTCGAGGTCCTGCATTTCGTCGGCGCCCGCGACGCCTTCGTGGCGCGGATCTTCGCCCGCCATTTCCTCGCGGTCGGGCTGAAAGGCGGACTGATCGGCGGCGGCATCGCCGCGGCGCTCTTCGTGCTCGCGCGCCTGCTGACAAATGTGATCGGCGCGCTTCCCGGCAGCGCCAACATGGCCTTTTTCCTCGGCCGCATGTCCCTCGATGCGTGGGGCTTCCTGTGGATCGCGGCCGTCGCCGCCGGAATGGCGCTCGTCACGGCGCTCGCCTCGCATCTCACGGTGCAACGCACACTGCGCGCCATTGATTGAACCCGGCACCCCTCATGAGATCGTGCATCCGCCGCAATTCGCGATACCATCGGCTTGGGGATTGGCATGACGGGCCCGGGGCACGATCGGGATCGCGCACGAATGCTTGAAGGCGGCAGCGCCCATGGGCGCGGCTTTCGCTTCGTCACGTCTTTCATGGGAATGATGACGCTCGTGCTCGCCGCGTTTTTCGGCGGATTCGTCCTCTTCGCCAACATGATCCCGCGCGAGGAAGAAGACCCCCTGCGCTTCGCCGACGGCATCGTCGCGCTGACCGGCGGCCCATCGCGGATTTCCGATGCCGTCGAGCTGCTCGCCGCCGGCCGCGGCAAGCGGCTTCTGATCTCGGGCGTCAATCCTTCGACCACGCCGGGCGAATTGATCAAGCTCACGCCGGAACTGGAAAAGCTCTTCAACTGTTGCGTCGATCTCGGCCATCAGGCCCTGAACACCACAGGCAACGCGATGGAGATCGCGCAATGGACGCGCGAACACGAATTCCACTCGATCATCGTCGTGACTTCGGCCTGGCACATGCCGCGCGCCTTCGTCGAACTCGAGCGCGAACTTTCCGGCGTCGAGCTGATCCCGCATGCGGTGGTGAGCGACCGCATGCGCGACGAGCCCTGGTGGACGAATCCGCAGACCGCCCGCCTGCTCCTGGTCGAATACGTGAAGTACCTGGCGACCTATGCCCGCGTCCGTTTCGATGTCTTCGAACAGGGCGCCGCTCCGAACAACGCCGCGCGCACCGCGCGGTCTTAAACGTCGGCAGCGCCACCGCTTTCCCGGCGCGGCCCTGCGTTCACGCAACTGTCCTCTCTCCTTCTCAACCCTGTTTTATTTCCGAATCAGGATCAGCCAGGCGGGAACTCGCCTGACTCGGCCGGGTTCTGGGGAGGCGTAGTTGACAATCAACCTATTTGTTCTAGTTTTGTTCTCATGCATCCGATCCTGATTCGCTCCAAGGCCGGAGACGCCGGCCCCTTCTCCGCCCCGGGCCATCCGGCGCTGGCGCGGCGCTTCCATTTTTGGCGCGGCGCTTCCGGCCACCGCTATGCCTGCAGCGTTTTTGCGCCGGAAGCGGCGCCGGCCTTCGACGGCTTCGTGGCGCTGTTCGTTCGCCGGGAAGGCGACAAGCGGGACGTGATCGCGGTCGATGTCGCGCTCGATCCGGCTCGGTTGCCCGCGGATTGCAACGAGATCCACTTGCATCTTGCCGGGGAGGACCAGGCGCTCGCCGACATCTATCGCGATCTTTCGGCGCTCGCCGGGCCTCCGCGTGCAGTCGGCACCTTCAGCGACTTGCCGGTCTATGCCATCGGCAAGGGGCTGGAGCCGCGCGGCCGCGTGAAGCTCGGCGCCTACGCGCTCTACAAACGCGCCGCCAACCACTCCAACGTGGCGTCGCGGATGCCGAGCGCTTCCAGCTCCTTCACCGTCGCAAGCACGTAGTCGCGGCCCGCGCCCGAACGTCCGTGCCCCTGTCGCACGAGCGCGAGCTGTCGCTCGCGCGAAAGCGCCCCGGCATATTGCGCGTGCGAGCGGTCGACGACGTAGCAAAGCGCGCGGATGTCTGATTCCGGCTCATCGAGCAGAATAATCGGCCGCATAGTCTCCAGATAAACGCTCGTGATCTGTTCGCGCTCGCGCAAGTAAGCGATCGTGGCCTCGCGCTTTCCCGCTTCGACCCGAAACGCGATGCCGCGGCAGGAGCCGCCGCGATCGAGGCCCAGCACCAGTCCCGGCTTCTCCGCCGTGCCGCGATGGAAGTGCGAGTAAACGCAGAGCGCGCGGTGCAGGCCGAGAAGGCGCGCCGGCCGCCGTTCGAGATACTCGAATCCCGTCCGCCACATCAGCGAGCCGTAACCGAATATCCATAGGCCGGAATCGGGCATCGCTATCGCGGCTTTCGTCAGCCAGGCACGTCAGTCGCTGGCATAAGGCCGCGGCAGCGGCGCATGCGGCTCGTGCCCGCCATGGCGGCGGCCGAAATCCGGCTCCGCCGTTTCCTGCCCGACCTCGATGATCGAGCGGCGGATCGCGCGCGTGCGCGTGAAGCGGTCGAACAGCGTATCGCCGTCGCCGGTGCGGATCGCGCGCGTCAGCGCCGCGAGGTCCTCGTTGAAGCGGCCGAGCATTTCGAGCACCGCTTCCTTGTTGTTGAGAAAGACGTCGCGCCACATGGTGGGGTCGGAAGCGGCGATGCGCGTGAAATCGCGAAAGCCGCCGGCCGAGAATTTGATCACTTCCGAGCGCGTGCCGGTCTCCAGATCGGCGGCGGTGCCGACGATGTTGTAGGCGATGAGATGCGGCAGGTGGCTGGTGATCGCGAGCACGAGATCGTGGTGGGTGGCGTCCATCACCTCGACATTGGCGCCGAGCCTTTGCCAAAACGCGGCGAGCTTCGCCACCGCCTTCCCATCGGCGCCGGCGGGCGGCGTGAGGATACACCAGCGGTCCTCGAACAATTCGGCAAAGCCCGCGTCCGGCCCCGAATGCTCGGTGCCCGCCACCGGATGCGCCGGCACCAGATGGGCGTGCTTCGGAACATGCGGGGCCATGTCGCGCAATACCGCGCCCTTGACCGAGCCGACATCGGAAACGATGGCGCCGGGCGCGATCGAAGCGGCGATTTCCGCCGCCACCTTCCCGCTCACGCCGACCGGAATGCAGATGATGATGCAATCGGCGCCCTTCGCGGCTTCCGCGTTGGTTTCGACCACCTCGTCGGCGATTCCGAGTTCGCGCACGCGCTTACGCGTGGCCGCCGAGCGCGCCGTCGCCACGATCGAGCGCACGGCGCCTTGGGCGCGCGCCGCGCGCGCGATCGACGAGCCGATCAAGCCGACGCCGATCAGCGCGAGCCGCTCGAACACCGGCGGCGATTTCTCAGGCACGGGCGGCCTCGCGCGCCATGAACTCGCCGAGCGCCGCGACCGTCAGCCGGTTCGCCTCCTCGGTGCCGACGCTCATGCGGAGCGCATGCGGCAGGTGATAGGCGCCGGTCTGCCGCAGCACGAGGCCGCGTTTCATGAGGAAGCTGTCCGCGTCCTTCGCCGTCTTGCCGCGCTCCTGCGGGAAGTGGATCAGCACGAAATTCGCCGCACTCGGCGTCACCTCGAGCCCGAGCGCGCGGATCTTCTCCTCGAGCCAGGGAAGCCACTTCGCATTGTGCGCGGCCGAGCGCTCGAGATGCGCTTGATCGCTGAGCGAGGCGATCCCCGCCGCCATCGCCGGCGCGTTGACATTGAACGGTCCGCGGATGCGGTTCACCGCGTCGACCACGGAAGCGGGCGCGTACATCCAGCCGAGCCGCAGCGCCGCGAGCCCGTGGATCTTGGAAAAGGTCCGCGTCATCACGACGTTTTCGCTCGTCGCCGCAAGCTCGATGCCCGATTCATAATCGTTGCGCCGCACGTATTCGGCATAGGCGGCATCGAGTACGAGGAGCACGCGCGCGGGCAGCGCCGCATGCAGCCGCCGCACCTCCGCAAACGGCAAATAGGTGCCGGTGGGATTGTTCGGATTGGCTAGGAAGATGAGGCGCGTCCGCGGGCTCACGAGTTTGAGGATCGCGTCGACGTCGGCGGTGTAGTTTCGCTCCTCCGCGATCATGGGCTTGCCGCCCGCCGCCAGCGTCGCGTTGCGATAGACGAGAAAGCCATGCTTGGTGGAGATCGCCTCGTCGCCGGGCGCAAGATACGCCTGCGCCAGGAGATTGAGAATCTCGTCGGAGCCAGAGCCGCAAACGATGCGGGCGGGATCGAGCCCGAACGCCTTGCCGATCGCGGCCCGGAGCGCCGTCGAGGCGCCGTCGGGATAATACGCAAGCGACTCGGCCGTCGCGCGAAAAGCCTCGACCGCCTTCGGGCTCGGGCCGAGGGGCGTCTCGTTCGACGACAGCTTAAAGACCTTCACCGCGCCCGGCGCTTCGCTGCGGCCGGGCACGTAGGCGGAAATGTCGAGAACGCCGCCGCGCGGGATCGGGCGTTCGGCCGTCGTCATGACGAAACTCCGGACTTCTTCTTCCGCTCGCCTGCGGGCGGAAGGGTATAGCGGGTCGCGTGGCCGCCGACGAGAGCGGAACTTCGCACCGAACCGCCCGCCGCCGTGAGCGCGCCAGTGATTTCATCGAGCTTGCGGCCCGGCGGCAACGACAACAGCAGCGCCGCGCCGTCATAGGCGCCGAGCGGCACGGCGATCACTTCCGCCAGCGGCGAGATCGCGCGCGCGGTGGCGGCGTTCCAGCCGGCGACCGCGACGCTGAAAATCTGCACTTCGTTGATCGCGGCATCCGCCACCAAGGGCTTCGACACCACGAACACCGGCAGCGATGCCGGATGATCCGGCCGCTCGACGAAAGGCAGCCGCGCGATGATCTTCGGCGCTTCGATGGGCTCGAGCGCCGTCCACCAGGCGCCGCCGCCGGCGAGCGCGCTCGCGGGCACGAGCCCGAGATCGCCTTTCGAGGCGGCGACAGCGGCCACCACCGCGGCCGCGCCCACATGCGGCTTGAGCGGCACCGTGAAGCCGAAATGGAAACGCGCGGAGTCGCGCATCAACGCGTCCCCCGCCGACATATCGGCGTGCACCGCGTAATTCGCCTGCACGAAGGTGAAGGTCGAGATGATGACGCGCCAGATGCTCTCGATGGTATCGAGCGGCAACAGCCCGCGATGACGCTCCACGAGGCGCCGCATCATCGCGGCCTCCCGCGCCGGCCGGAACGCCGAGCCCGATTCCTGCGTGCGCTTGACCGCGATCAAGGATGAGATGATCTCGCCGCGCTCGATCAAAAGCCCGTGCACCGCCTCGTCGATGCGGTCGATTTCCTGGCGCAGTTCGGGAAGCGTCGGCTCGCCGCGCTTCGGCTCGGTTTTGCGGGTTTCGCGCATGGCTGTTGCTGTTCGTTAAGCGGCGCCGTGATAGCGGTCGCGCGGGCGGAACGCAAAGAAAACATTGACAGGAGAAGCCCCCGCTCCCTAGCTCTAGCGCCCTTGGGCCTGGCGAGGATGGTTAATGAGCGTGATCCGCGTTGAAATGGAAGGTGCGAGCCGCGCCGAGGCGATCCGCCGCGAGGCCGACGAGCCGCATTCCGACCTCGTGCGTTTCGGGGCCGACAAGCCGTTGCGGCTCGACGCCGGCGTCGAGCTTTCGCCGTTTCAGATCGCCTACAAGACTTACGGCGCGCTCAACGCCGATCGCTCGAACGCGATCGTGATTTGCCACGCGCTCACCGGCGATCAGTACGTGATCGGCGAGCATCCGGCGACCGGCAAGCCCGGCTGGTGGGAAACCATGGTCGGCCCCGGCAAGCCGATCGACACCGACCGCTACTTCGTGATCTGCGCCAATGTGATCGGCGGCTGCATGGGCACGACCGGTCCCGCTTCGAAGACGGCAAGCGGCGAGCCTTATGGCCTCTCTTTGCCGGTCGTCACCGTCCGCGACATGGTGCGCTCGCAGGCGATGCTCCTCGACCGCCTCGGCATCGACAGCGTCTTGTGCGTCACCGGCGGCTCCATGGGCGGCATGCAGGTGCTGCAATGGGCGGCGTCCTATCCCGAGCGCGTGTTCGCGGCACTCCCCATCGCCTGCGCCGCGCGCCACTCGGCGCAGAACATCGCCTTTCACGAAGTCGGCCGCCAGGCGGTGATGGCCGATCCCGACTGGCGCAACGGCCGTTATCTCGTCGAGGGCACGAGCCCGCGCCGCGGGCTCGCGGTCGCGCGCATGGCCGCCCACATCACCTATCTTTCGGACGCGGCCTTGCACCGCAAGTTCGGCCGCGAGCTGCAGGACCGCGTCAAGCCGACCTTCGGTTTCGACGCCGACTTCCAGGTGGAGAGCTATCTGCGTCACCAGGGCTCGATCTTCGTGGAGCGCTTCGACGCCAACAGCTATCTCTACATCACGCGCGCGATGGACTATTTCGATCTTGCCGCCGATTACGGCGGCGTGCTCGCCAACGCCTTCCGCGGCATCAAGACGCGCTTCTGCGTCGTTTCCTTCACCTCCGACTGGCTGTTTCCGACCAGCGACGCGCGCCAGATCGTGCACGCGCTGAACGCCGCCGGCGCCTCCGTTTCCTTCGCGGAGATCGTGACCGACAAAGGTCACGACGCATTTCTCTTGGAAGAGCCGGAGCTCTTCGAGATCGTGCGCGGATTCCTCGAAGCCGCCGCCCGCGCGCGCGGGCTGAAAGCGAGGGCCTGAACATGCTCGCGCCCGAAGCGGGCCGCGCGCCCGCCACCCAGTTCGCGCCGCGCATCGACCTCGTGGTCGTCGCCGATATGGTGGGGCTGGGCGCGCGCGTGCTCGACGTCGGCTGCGGCGACGGCGAATTGCTGCGGTTGCTGGCCGAGTCGAAAGGCGTCGACGGCCGCGGCATCGAAATTTCCCGCGAGGGCGTGAACTATTGCGTCGCCAAGGGGCTCGCGGTGATCCAGGGCGACGCCGACGTCGACCTGGCCGATTATCCCGACGATGCCTTCGACTACGTGATTCTCTCGCAAACCTTGCAGGCAACGCGCCGGCCGCGCTGGGTGCTCGAACAGATGCTGCGCATCGGCCGTTACGCCGTCGTCTCATTTCCGAATTTCGGCCACTGGCGCATCCGCCTGCAGATTCTCACGCGCGGCCGCATGCCGATGACCGAGAATCTCGCCGAAAAATGGTACGACACGCCGAACATCCATTTCTGCACCATCCGCGACTTCGTCGAACTGGTGCGCGCGCTCGACGCCAAAATGCAACGGGCGGCGGCGCTGAACAGCCGCGGTCGGCCGGTACGGCTGCACGCGCCGTGGTGGTTCTGGAACCTGTTCGGCGAGCAGGCGGTATTCCTGCTGTCGCGCCGCGCCTGATCAGGCGCCGGCCGCACCCGCCTTCGTTGCCAGGACCGGCGCGAGCTTGCGCGCGGGCTTCAGCGGAATCGGACGCCACACCTGCTTTGTCGCCTCCACGATGTGAACGCCCGCAAACGGCAGCGACATCGTCTTGCCGATGCGCTCCCACGCCACCGCCGCGCGCAGGAACGGAACGCGGGTGAGCGGCGGAATCCACAGCGCCTCGCTCCAGCCCACCGGCGTGAACAAGGCGTCGCGCAAGAGCTCCACCAGCTGGCGGCGGGAAAACGGCCGGCCGTAGCCGAACGGCGTCGTGTCGATGCGCGCCCAGATCCCGCGCCGGTTGGGAACGACGAGCAGAAGCCGGCCGCCCGCCGCCATCACCCGCCAGATTTCGCGCAGCATGTCGGGGGCGTGAACGGTCATCTCCAGCGCATGCACCGCCAGCACGCGATCGACGGAAGCGTCGGGCAATGGCAACTGCGTTTCCTCCACCAGCGACACGAGCGACGGCGACGTGCTCGGCCATTTCACGACGCCCTGCGGCGCCGGCATCAGCGCGAAGGTGCGCTCGACCTCGTCGCGGAAGACGCCGAGATAGGGCGTCGTGTAGCCGAGCCCGGCGACGACGAGGCCGCGCGTGTTCGGCCAGCGTTCGCGGATCGCGCGCGACAACAGCCGCCGTGCGACGATGCCGAGCGGCTGCGAATAGAAGTTTCGAAGGTCGACGACGTCGAGAAACATGACCGGGGCTTCTTACAAATCGTCCTGAAGATAGCCTTGCGGCGCCGCGGCTTCCATCGCCGCGCTTGCCGCGCATGGCGGCCATGATAGCTTGCCGGCAAAGCCCGAATGACGAAGCGGAGTATGACAATGGACGTGGACGTCCGCCTGGTGCCGTGCCTTTCCGACAATTACGCGGTGCTCCTGCGCGACCGGGCGACCGAGGCGACGGCGGTGATCGACGCCCCGGATGCGAATGCCATCGACAAGGCGCTCGAAGCCGAGGGCTGGAAGCCGACGCACATTCTGATCACGCATCACCACGGCGACCATGTGCAGGGCATTCCCGCGCTGAAGAAAAAATACGGCGCCACCGTGGTCGGCCCGCGCGCGGAAGCCGCCCAAATCCCGATGCTCGACGTCGCCGTCGGCCCCGCCGATCCGGTCGCGGTCGGCGGCATGCTCGCGCGCGTGATCGAAACGCCCGGCCACACCGCCGGCCACATCGTCTACATGTTCGACGCGGAGAAATTGTTGTTCGCGGGCGATACCTTGTTCGCGCTCGGCTGCGGCCGGCCGTTCGAGCGGCCGGCGCCGGTGTTGTGGAACTCGCTCCTGAAGCTCCGCGAATTGCCCGGCGACACCCGGCTCTATTGCGGCCACGAATACACGCTTGCGAACGCGCGCTTCGCCGTCACCGCCGATCCGAAAAACGCCGCGCTCAAGCAACGCCTCGCCGGGATCGAAAAGACACGCGCCGCCGGCAAGCCGACGTTGCCTTCGACGATCGGCGAGGAAATCCGCACCAATCCGTTCCTGCGCGCCGACGATCCCGCTGTTGCCGAAGCCGTCGGCATGAAAGGCGCCGATGCCGCCAGCGTGTTCACCGAACTCCGCGAGCGCAAGAACAACTTCAAGGGATGAGCGCGAGCGCGAAGTTGCCGGCGGCGGAGGTCATTCGCCTTCTCGATCTCGCCTCGCATCCCGAAGGCGGGCACTTCCGCGAAGTTTTCCGCGATCCGCGCCAAATCGAAGGCCGCGCCGCCTCCACCGCGATCTATTTCCTGCTTGCCGCCGGCGAGCGTTCGCATTGGCATCGCGTTGACGCCGCCGAAACCTGGCACTTCTACGCCGGCGCGCCGCTCGCCCTCGAAATCGCCCGCGAAGAAAAGGCTCCGATCGAGCGGCTCATACTTGGCAGCGATCTCGCCGCGGGCGAACGGCCGCAGATCGTGGTTCCCGCCCGCGCCTGGCAGGCGGCCGAAAGTCGCGGCGCCTGGACGCTTTGCGGCTGCACGGTGGCGCCGGGCTTCGAGTTTTCCGGCTTCGAGCTCGCGCCGAAGGGCTGGTCGCCGAGCGGCTAGCGCATGATCCCGAAAAGCGGGAAGCGGTTTCCGGAAAAGATCATGCGCCCGCTACCAGAGCTTCAGGTGATGTACTGCGCGCCGTTCACCGTCATGGTCGAGCCGGTGATGAAGCCCGCGTCGTCGGAGACGAGAAACACCACGCAACGCGCCACCTCTTCCGGCTCGCCCAGGCGGCCGACCGGGATCATCGGGATGATGTTTTTCTCCAAGACGTCCTTCGGCACCGCCTGCACCATCTCGGTGTTGATGTAGCCGGGGCAGATCGCGTTCACCGTGATGCCGGATTTCGCGCTCTCCTGCGCCAGCGCCTTGGTGAAGCCGATATCGCCGGCTTTCGCCGCGGAATAATTCGCCTGGCCCATCTGGCCCTTCTGGCCGTTGATCGACGAAACATTGACGATGCGGCCGAACTTGCGGCTGCGCATGCCTTCGATCACCGGCCGGCACATATTGAAGAGCGAGGAGAGATTGGTGTTGATCACCGCGTTCCACTGCTCCGGCGTCATGCGGTGGAACATGGCGTCGCGCGTAATCCCGGCATTGTTGACGAGGATTTCGACCGGGCCGAGCTCGGCCTCGACCTTCTTGATGCCAACGCCGCAAGCCTCGAAGGAGCTCACGTCCCACTTGTAGACGGCGATTCCCGTCTTGGCCTTGAACTTGTTCGCGGCTTCGTCGTTGCCGCCGTAATTGGCGGCGACCTTGTAGCCCGCCGCCTTCAACGCCTCCGAAATGGCGGCCCCGATTCCCCGGGTGCCGCCGGTGACCAACGCCACGCGACTCATGACCCCTCCCTTTACGTCCTTGCCCCAAGCGTCCGCGGACTGAAATGCCGCGGTTCGCTTCCTGAGTTTACTGCCGCTCCACGCACATGGCGATGCCCATGCCGCCGCCGATGCAGAGCGTCGCAAGGCCGCGCTTGGCATTGCGCCGCTCCAATTCGTGCAGGAGCGTCACCAGAATGCGGGTGCCGGAAGCGCCGATCGGATGGCCGATGGCGATGGCGCCGCCGTTGACGTTCACCCGCTCGGATTTCCAGCCCATATCCTTGTTGACCGCGCAGGCTTGCGCGGCGAAGGCCTCGTTCGCCTCTACGAGATCGAGATCGTCGGTCTTCCAGCCGGCCTTTTTCAGCGCCGCGCGCGAAGCCGGGATCGGGCCCACGCCCATGATCGAGGGATCGACGCCGGCCTGGCCCCAGGAGGCGATGCGCGCGAGCACCTTCTTTCCGGCTTTCGCCGCCTCGCTCGCCTTCATCAAGACGACCGCGGCGGCGCCGTCATTGATGCCCGAGGCGTTGCCGGCGGTGACCGTGCCTTCCTTGTTGAAGGCGGGCTTCAGCTTCGTCACCGCGTCCATGGTCGTGCCGGGGCGGATGTACTCGTCGGCGTCGACGACGACCTCGCCTTTTTTCGTCGCGATCTTCACCGGCGTGATCTCGGCCTTGAACTTGCCGGCCTTCTGCGCCGCCTCCGCCTTGTTCTGCGAGGCGACGGCGAATTCGTCCTGCTGCTGGCGCGTGATCTGCCATTGCTTGGCGACGTTCTCGGCGGTGCCGCCCATGTGGTAGCCGTTGAAGGCATCCCACAAGCCATCCTTGATCATCGTGTCGATGAATTCGACCGAGCCCATTTTGTGGCCGGCGCGCAAGTGCGCGCAATGCGTGGACTGGCTCATCGATTCCTGCCCGCCGGCGACCACGATGTCGGAGTCGCCGTTGAGGATCGCCTGATAGCCGAGCGCGACCGAACGCAGCCCCGAGCCGCAGACCTGATTCACGATCCAGGCCGGCGCCTCGATCGGCACGCCCGCCGCGATCGAAGCCTGGCGGGCGGGGTTCATGCCCTGTCCCGCGGCCAGGATTTGACCCATGATGACTTCGGAAACGTCCTTGGGCGTGACGCCCGCGCGGGCCATCGCGGCTTCGATCGCAACCGCGCCGAGCTGATGGGCGGGTACGCTCGCGAACGCTCCATTGAACGCGCCGACGGGCGTACGCGCCGCGCCGACGATGACGACATCGTCTTTCATGACAACTCTCCCTATGTCGGCCCCGTGGCCTCGGCTCAAGCCCCTAGCCTTTGATCAGGCATCGTTGGTGGGGGCGCCGGGCGATGTCAATAAGCCGCCCCTGCCGTGGCCGCCTGTTAGGCATACCCGGAGCGCGGGCGTATAAATGGGTAGCCGGTGTCTCCGAAACGTCATAAGCTTCCGGCTCCATTGGGGGGATAGCGTTGGGTGCGCGTATGAATGTCATGACCAAGAGCCCGGAACCCGTCACCATCAAAAAATACGCCAATCGGCGGCTCTACAACACGGGCACGAGCACCTACGTCACGCTCGAAGACCTCGCCGTCATGGTCAAGGAGGGAGAGGACTTCGTCGTCTATGACGCGAAGACGGGCGAGGAGATCACCCGCTCGGTGCTCACCCAGATCATTTTCGAGCAGGAGAACAAGGGGCAGAACCTTTTGCCCATCACCTTCCTGCGCCAGCTCATCCGTTTTTACGGCGACTCGATGCAAATGCTGGTGCCGCGCTTTCTCGAAATGTCGGTCGAGAACCTCACGCGCGATCAGGCCAAGTTCCGCGAGAGCATGGCGAAGACCTTCGGCTCCGGCGGCTTGAATCTTTTGGAAGAGCAGGTGCGCCGCAATATGGAAATGTTCGAGCGCGCCTTCACCATGTTCCTGCCGTTCGCGCAGAAGAACGCCGCCAACCTCGCCGCCGGCGAGCCCGCGGGCGAAGGCGAAAACATCGACGAATTGAAGAAGCAGGTCTCCGAGATGCAGAAGCGTCTCGACCGGCTGGTCGGCGGCTCCGGCGACAAGAGCTGAGCGCGGTCGCGCCGCTCAGCCCGCGGCTTTCTTCGCCGCCGCTTTCCTTTCGAGCACGGGTTTCGTTTCGGCGAGCCCCGTCAGCGCGCCCTGAAAATAATTGCAGCCCCAGCCCGCGAGCGTTTCCGCCGCGCTTTCGCTCTGCACCCATTCCGCCACCGTCTCCAGGCCCAATTCGCGCGCGAGCTCAAGGAGCGCGCGGACGAAGACGCGGTCGTCGGGCGCGTGCTCGAGATTGGCGACAAAGGAACCGTCGATCTTGACCATGTCGACGCCGAGCCGCCGCAGGTTGCGAAACGAGGTGTAGCCGGCGCCGAAATCGTCGATCGCGACGCGGCAGCCATAACTTTTCACCTTGGCGACGAACCGCCGCGTTGCCTCGACATCGCGGATCGCGGCCGATTCCGTGATTTCGACGATGAGCCGGCTTCCGACGCCCTTCGGCATGGCGGCAAGCGCCGAGAGCCAAAGCGGATCATGGACGGTCGCGGCCGAAACATTGAGCGAAAGCCTGAGTTCGGCGTGCGCGGCAAGCTCGGCGAGCGCAAGCTCAAGCACGCGGTGGTCGATCAGCCGCACGAGATCGAGCTTCTCGGCGACCGTGACGATCGAGAAGGTGTCGACCTCCTTGCCGTTCGGCTCCCGCAGCCGCACCAGGCATTCGCGAAAGGCGAGCTCGCGGCTCTTCGCGTGCACCACCGGCTGGAAGGCGAGCTCCACGCGCCGCTCATTGAGGGCGGCGACAATCACATCGGTGATCCGCAAGTTCTCGCGCCGCGCCGCCTCGCTCTCGATGCTCGGCGCGTAGGCGCGAAAGGCGCCGCGGCCCGCTTCCTTGGCCAGATCAAGCGCTTCCAGCGCGCGGCCGACCGCCTCGCCGGCATCGCGCGCGTGGCGCGGCGCCACCACGCCGCCCGCGGTCACGGAAATCGCCACCAGCCCGGCCGAGGTTTCGAACGGCTCTTCGCGCACCGCATTCACGAAGCGGGCGGCGGCGACCGGCAGATCCTCGGCCTCGCACTCGTGCAGCACGAAACCGAATTTGTTGTCGGAGAAGCGGCCGATGAGGTCGGCGCCGCGCATGCGCGAGCGCAGCTGCGCGGCGACGGCCTTGATCGCCTCGTCGGCGACATCGAAGCCATAAGATTGATTGACGTGGGCCAGATCGTCGATGCCGACGATGAGGAAGCCGACGCTCGCCCGCTTCGCCTCGGCGTCCGCGATCGCGCGCGAAAGCTCCGAAAGCAGTCGCGCGCGGGTCATTTCGCCGGTGAGCGCGTCGGTGGCGGCGAGCCGCTTCAGCTTTTCCTCGCGCAGGTGCCGTTCGGTGGCGAGCCGGATCACGCCTTCGGCGCGCGCGGGCCGGCCATCGGGACCGACGAACCAGCGGCCCGCGTCCTCGATCCAGCGGGGCTTGGCCGGATCGGTATTGAGCCGGTAGCAAAGCTCGTAGGGAACGCCGGTGCCCTCGTCGCGCGCCGCGGAGTCGACGATCCCGTCGTAGCGGTTGGCGGGGCTTTCGGGATGGAGAAGGGCCGCGAACCGCTTGCCGTTCGTCACCGTTGCGAGCGAATCGATGCCGAGCACGTCAGGCGCATTCGCGCTCCACAGCAGCGCGTCAGTCGCGATGTCCCAGATATACGCCGCTTCCTTGGCCGCGCTGAAAAGCGCGGCGCTCGCCGCGGCGTCGAGCATGGCGGAACCCGGCCGCGGCGTCAGCGGCTTCTTGAGGAGCGAGCGCTCCGCTGGCCTCCCGGGCCGCGGCTGGAATTGCACGGGAACCTGACCTCCGGGCTCACCGAGTGGCAACAGCCGCCGAGGCTATGGCCGCCCGACTTAACGGCGCGTGACCGCTTCTGGAACAAATTTCCCGGCCCGCGTTTTGCGACCTTATCCCTGCCGGGACGGTCTTCGTCCCGAAACGGGACGAGTAGAGCCATGCGGATCGCGGCAAGCGAAAGACCGGTGCTCGGAAGCGCGCTTCGCGCACGCCAATCCGTTTACCAAAAGAGCATTGCGGCGCCGGTCGAGAAGAGGCCGGGCCTGCCTGTGCCCGCCGTTCCGCGACCGCTCGCCTCAACGCGGCCAGAGGTCGCGTTCCTCGCGCAATTGATCGCGAAGGCGGAGGGCATGCCGGTCAGCCGCGCGAAGCGGCGCGCGGATCCCGCGGAAGGTGCCGCGGCCTATCGGGTGATGGCCGGCCTTGCTCGCCGCGACGAAAGCCGGAGCGTGCGCGTGGTTTGATCCGCGCCGGAATTACCGCGGCAGATTGTCGACCGTAATATCGCGGCGCGCGGATCCCATCGACACCACCCAGCCGCCGATCACGTCGACGAGCGAAATCAACAGGAGCGTCGCGAACACCGATGTCGCCGCTTCCTTCACCAAGAGAAACTCGATCAGCGCGCCGATGAAGACAAGCGTCGACAGCATGTGATCGATGATCGTGCGCATGTAGGAGCGCGTCGCCTTCAAGACCTCGAAGAACAGAAACACCAGCGACAGCGCGATCAGGCAATCGCCCGCGGTGATCGTCCACGTCGCCCCGGATTCCATCGGCACGGAAAAAACGGTGCCGCCCCACGACACGCCGGGGGTGAGGAACACGATCATGTTGTAAATCGCAAACGAAATCAGGAACAGCGGAAAGCTGAACAGCACGATCGCCCCCTGTGACAGTGACAGGCTTACTCCGCGGTCTTCGGCTTCAGGATCTGACGGCCCCTGTACATTCCGGTTTTCATGTCGATGTGGTGCGGCCGGCGCAATTCACCGGAATCCTTGTCCTCGACGTAGGTCGGCTGCTTCAGCGCGTCGGCCGACCGCCGCATATTACGGCGCGAAGGCGACACTTTTCTTTTGGGGACGGCCATTTCTTGCTCCGTTTGGTCTTGCTCCCGCAGGCGGGGAACTCGGAGCGGGCTTATAGAGGATTGGGTCCACGCTTTCCAGTCATCGCGCGAGGCATGTGGTGATGGGGGAGCCGGCCAGCGTCGCCTCGGCGCGATAGCGCGCCACAAGCCGTATCAAGCCGGGGCTTGGACGCGCCGCATTGCGCTGGACCGGGTTTGGCAGCACGGCGGCGAGCATGGCCGCCTCGTCCGGCAGTAGCGCGTACGCGCTTTTGCGGAAGGCATGGCGCGCGGCGGCTTCCGCGCCGAACTCCCCGTTCGGCCCCCATTCGGCGACGTTGAGATAGACCTCGATCAGCCGCCGCTTCGTCCACATGAAACTAATGTAATAGGCGAGCGGAACCTCGAGCGCCTTGCGGACGAGGTGGTGGCCCTGCCACAGGAAGAGGTTCTTCGCCGTCTGCATGGGAATGGTCGAGGCGCCGCGCGCGTCGCCGAGATCGTCGGCGTCGTCGATCGCATGCCCCACCTCGATCCAGTCGACGCCGTGATGCGTGCAATAGCGCGCGTCTTCGGCGGCGATCACGGCGCGCACGAGATTGGGCGAGATTTCCTCGAGCGGCCGCCACTCGCGCGCCACCGGCTGACGGGTGAGAAGACGCCACAGCATCGTGGTCGAAACCGGCGGCACGAACGCATAGACCGGCACCAGCACGAAGGGGATGAGGGCGAGGATGATCGCCACTTTGATGCCGATCGAAACAAAGCGTTGAAACATCAACCCATTCCCAGCCCCCGTTCCGCTTATCACGCATAATCGGGACGGCAAGGTGGCGGGGGCCCGCGGCACTTCCGGGCTCCGCCGCTCTTTCGCGCCGCATCAGAAAAGTGCTGCGCTCTCTGCTTTCAGCCTACGCGCGGCTATGCTTGCAGCCCGGGCAGGATTCGTGACCGCGCGTCGACATTGAGGGTGGGGATGGCCGCAAAAACGGGGTCGAGAAACTTCTTCCATATCGTCTGGCTTGCCGTTCGCGCGCGGCCGCGCATGGTGATTTCGTTGATCTTCGGCGCGGCCGTGCTTTTCTTCAGCCCGTCCGACGTCGGCACCACGCGCGCGCTGCTCGCCTGGAACGCGAGCGCGATCCTCTTCATCGTGCTCATCCTCGTGATGATGGGAAGGACAAGGGCCGAGGACATCCGCGACCATTCGACCGCCGAGGAAGAGGGCCGTTTCACCGTGCTCACCCTGGTGATCGCCGCCGCCGTCATGGCGCTGATCGCGATCGGCGTCGAAATCTTCGCGGTGAAAGAGATGCAGGGCTCCTCGCGCATGCTCCGGCTCGCGCTCACCTTCGGCACGGTGATCACGTCATGGGCCTTCGTGCATGTGGTGTTCGCGATCTATTACGCCCACGAATTCCACGCTGAGATGAAGGGCGGGAAAAAGGCGCTCCGCGGCGGGCTGCAATTCCCCGGCGAGAACCTGCCGGACTATTGGGACTTTATCTATTTCTCCTTCACCGTCGGCATGACGGCGCAGACCTCGGACGTCGTGGTCGTCTCGCGCCGGATGCGGCGGCTGGTGATCGTGCACGGCCTCGTGGCGTTCGTGTTCACGACCGCGGTGATCGCGCTCACGGTCAATCTCGGCGCGCAGCTTGTCGGCTGATTACTCGGCGGCGTCGGGCCGCGCGACGGCGAAGCGCCGCGCCACATATTCCTCGACCATCTGTTTGAAATCGGTGGTCAAGTTCGCCCCGCGCAAGGTCGCGACCTTCTTGCCGTCGACGAAGACCGGCGCCGTCGGCGCTTCGCCCGTGCCGGGAAGCGAAATGCCGATATTGGCGTGTTTCGATTCGCCCGGGCCGTTGACGATGCAGCCCATGACCGCGACCGAAAGCCCCTCGACGCCGGGATAGTGCTTCTTCCACTCCGGCATGCGCTCGCGGATGAACCCCTGCACCTCGGCGGCCAATTCCTGGAAGGTGGTCGAGGTCGTGCGCCCGCAGCCGGGACAGGCGGCGACAAGCGGCACGAAGGTGCGAAGCCCCATGGTTTGCAGGAGTTCCTGCGCGACCTGCACTTCGCGCGTGCGGTCGCCCTTCGGCTCGGGGGTGAGCGAAATGCGGATGGTGTCGCCGATTCCCAATTGCAGCAGCACGCCGATCGCCGCACTCGAGGCGACGATCCCTTTCGAGCCCATGCCGGCTTCGGTGAGGCCGAGGTGGAGCGCGTAGTCGGCGCGGCGCGCGAGCTCCGCATAGACGGCGATCAGGTCCTGCACCGCCGAAACCTTGGCCGAGAGGATGATGCGGTCGCGGCCCATGCCAAGTTCCTCGGCGCGGGCGGCCGACATAAGCGCCGATTGCACCATGGCCTCGCGCATGACGGCGCGGGCGTCGACCGGCTCTTTCGAGCGCGCGTTTTCATCCATCAAATGCGTGAGCAATTCCTGATCGAGCGATCCCCAGTTGGCGCCGATGCGCACGGGCTTTCCGTGTTTGAGCGCGGTCTCGATGATCGCCGAGAACTGCTTATCCTTCTTGTCGCGAAAGCCGACATTGCCGGGATTGATGCGGTATTTGTCGAGCGCTTCCGCGCAGCCCGGATGATCGGCCAACAGTTTGTGGCCGATGTAATGAAAGTCGCCGATGAGCGGCACGTCGACGCCCATCTTGTCGAGCCGCTCCTTGATCTTCGGCACCGCCGCCGCCGCCTCGTCACGGTCGACGGTGATGCGCACGAGCTCGGAGCCCGCATGCGCGAGTTGCGCCACCTGCCGCGCGGTGCCTTCCGCATCGGCGGTGTCGGTGTTGGTCATCGATTGCACGACGATCGGCGCGCCGCCGCCAACCATCACCGCGCCCACGCGCACCCCTACCGAATGGCGGCGCGGCGCGGTCGTGGCTGTGGTTTGCGTGAAAATGACGGGCTGGTTCACGCACGCGCCTCCGTTTTCTTGCACGCGTTGCAAAGGCCGGTGACTTCCAGAACGCGCATCCGCGCGCTGAAGCCGACGCCGCGCGCGGCTTGCGTTAGATCCCGCCCGAGCGCGCCTGACGTCACTTCGGCGACACGCTCGCACCGCTCGCACAAAAGAAAGAGAACGATGTCATCGCTCTCGTGCCCGTGGATACAGGCGAGGAACGCGTTCTTGCTTTCGATGCGATGGACAAGGCCTGCCTCGAGGAGAAAGTCGAGCGCACGGTAAACCGACATGGTGGGAACCGGTTCCCGCGTCTTTTTCAGCCGCTCCGTGATCTCATAGGCGCCGAGCGGCGAATGGCTCTCGGCAAGCGTCTGCAGCACCCGCCGGCGAAGCGGCGTGAGCCGCATCCCTTGCGCGTTGCAGGCCTCGTCGGCGCGGGCGAGCGCATCGGCGATGCAGCGCTTGTGGTCGTGATTGGGAGCGGGAAAGCCAGCGTTCATCAGCATCTCTTACGCCATTTCCGTTACATCATATCGAGATATCGTGCGCAAAATAGCGCCCGTAAAGCATGGCCAAAGCGTCCAATGGCATTTTGCTGCATTGCACAATATATATTCGACGATGATCTTCCGCAAAGCCCGAAAGACCGTGAATCTCGCCCTCCAGGGCGGCGGCGCCCATGGCGCCTTCACCTGGGGCGTGCTCGACCGTCTCCTGGAGGACGAGCGGATCGCCTTCGAGGCTATTTCCGGCACCAGCGCCGGCGCCATGAATGCCGTGGTGCTTGCCTCCGGCTATCACAAAGGCGGCCGGCAGGGCGCGCGCGAGGCGCTCGCCAAATTCTGGCGCGCGGTCTCGCATGACGGCCGCCTGAGCCCGATCCAGCGCGGCATGATGGACCGCCTCTTCGGCAACTGGTCGTTCGACAACAATCCGATGTTCCTCGCCCTCGACGTGGCGAGCCGGTTCGTGTCGCCCTACGACATCAATCCGTTCAACATCAATCCGCTCCGCGACATTCTCGAAAGCGAGGTCGATTTCGAGGCGGTGCGCGCGAGCCGCGACGTGAAGCTCTTCATCTCGGCGACCAATGTGCGCACCGGCAAGGTGCGCGTTTTCACGCGCAACGAGATCACGCCCGACGTGGTGATGGCTTCGGCGTGTCTTCCGTTCCTGTTCAAGGCGGTGGAGATCGGCGGCACGCCCTATTGGGACGGCGGCTATGTCGGCAATCCGCCACTGTTTCCGTTTTTCCGGTCGACTGACTCCGATGACATCATTCTGGTGCAGACGAACCCCGCCGAGCGCGAGGAAACGCCGCAGACCGCGCGCGACATCCTGAATCGCATCAACGAGATCACCTTCAACGCTTCGCTGATTTCCGAGTTTCGCGCCATCGGCTTTGTGAGCCGGCTCGTCGAAGGCGGATTTTTGCGCCGTCTCGCCCGCAAGGCGGGCTATCGCCGCATGCTTTTGCACCGCATCGCCGCCGACGAGGAGCTCGCCGCGATGACCTCGAGTTCGAAGTTCAACGTCGAATGGTCGTTTTTCCAGCACCTCCGCGATATCGGCCGCACCGAGACCGAAGCCTTCCTCAAGAAGAATTTTTCCGCCCTCGGCCGCAGGAGCACGCTGGACTTGCGAAAGCAGCTCGCCTGAGGCTCGACGAGCCGCGCGCCGCACTCCACAATCGGGGCATGGAGCCCAGGCCGCATCAGGCCGCCGAAGCGCACGGCGCGCGCCTCGAGATCGTCGTCGGCGACATCACCCGCCTCGACGTCGATGCCATCGTCAACGCCGCCAATACGTCGCTCCTCGGGGGCGGCGGCGTCGACGGCGCCATTCATCGCGCGGCCGGACCCGAACTCCTCGCCGAATGCCGGACACTGAACGGCTGCGCCACCGGCGAAGCCAAGATCACCCGCGGCTACAAGCTTCCGGCGCGGCACGTCATCCACGCCGTCGGCCCGGTGTGGCACGGCGGAACGTCGCGCGAGGAGGAGTTGCTCGCCGGCTGCTACCGCAATTCGCTGGCGCTTGCGCGCGCGAACAAGCTGCATTCGATCGCATTCCCCGCGATCTCGACCGGCGTCTACCGCTTTCCCGCCGACCGCGCCGCAATGATCGCGGTCTCGACGGTCATGCACGACGTGGAGGCGGGCAAAGCCGTCGCCCGCGTCGTGTTCTGCTGCTTTTCGGAAGATTCGGCGAAGCACCACGCCGATGCCTTCGCTAAGCTCGGGCTTGCGTGACGAATGCCGCGCGCCGTTCTCCGCCGCAAATCCGATGAAATCCTCGGCTAGGAGCACGCGCCCTTGGCTGTCGACATTGCAGGTCGCCTGATGCGCGAAACCCGGATTGGGGGATTTTTACTCGCCCTTTTGCTGTCCGCTTCGCCCGCCGCTTCCGCCGAGAAGCCCAAGCTCTACACCAACGAATCCTATGTCGAGGACGTGAACAACCGCGCCTCGCTCCCGATCGGCGACGCCAAGGCAATGTTCGCCTGGGTGCTCGGCGAGTTGCCCGATCGGGTGAAGGTCTATCCGACCGAGAACTATTACTACTTCTATTTCTATCACCAGGGCTCGCGCTATGCCGGCAATATCCGGCTCGATGCCGCGACGCGTGACGAAGGCAAGGTGAACTTTGCCTATTACGTCGACATGAACGAATGGCATCTCAAGGAAGACAACCGGCAATATGTCGTGCTCGGCAAGGACGACGGGGTCGCGGTCGAGAAGGTCGCGCCGCTTCTCTATCGCGTTTCCTATGGCGACAAGCACGTCCTCTTCGAATTGAACGATCTGTCGGGCGTCAAGCCGCCGGCCGGCGTGCTCGGCGCGGATGAAAAATTCCTCGGCCCGATCATGGACGAATCGGGCGTGCGCTTCTTCCTCGTGTTCAACGAGAAGCTCAAGATCTTCCACTACATCCTGGATGAGACCGTGCCGCTTGCCGACGAACTGTTTCCGACCAAGAAGACGCCGCGCATCCTGATCGGCCGCCGCACGGGCTTTGCGTTCTATCAGGACCAGCGCCTGCCGCGGAAAATCATGATCGCCGCCTTCGAGGCGAATGTGCACGTGAATAATTATTTCGACGGCCCGTTCGATCAGCTGCCGGATAATTTCATCGTCGGCGACGAATTGCGCAACGCCATTCTTGCCGAATCGCCGGAGCTGAAAGACGAAGGCATGGACCGCTTCGGCCATACGCCCGACGGCTCCATCCGCTACCTGATCGGGCCGTATATTTTTTACCGCAAGGAAGAGGACCTCTACCAGTTCGACGCTTGCGCGACGAGCAAGAAGGTCCCGCACGACGAATATTATCGCTGCTTCGTCGCCGACCCCGAGGAGGAAAACGGCCCGCGCATCCCGCTGCCCTTCCTCAAGGATAAAGGCCGGCGATAATTTCCTCAGTGAATTTCCGGCTCGGCCGTCGGCGCGGTGCCTTCGAGGAAGTTGAAATCGCAGCCGCGGTCGGCTTGCGAAGCGGCGTTCGCGAACAGGACGCCGTAGCCGCGGACGAAGCGCGGCGGCGGCGCCTTCCATCTTGCGCGCCGCGCGGCGAGTTTTTCCTCCGGCACCTGCAGCTCCAATTTACGCGCGCCCACATCGAGCAGGATCGCATCGCCGTCCTCGACAAGGGCGAGCGGCCCGCCGACATAGGATTCGGGCGCGACGTGCAACACGCAAGCGCCGTAGCTCGTGCCGCTCATGCGCGCGTCGGAAATCCGCACCATGTCGCGCACGCCTTTTTGCAGGAGCTTTTTCGGAATCGGCAGCATGCCCCATTCCGGCATGCCGGGGCCGCCGAGCGGTCCCGCATTCTTCAAAACGAGCACGCTGTTTTCGCTGACATCGAGCTGGGGATCGTCGATGCGCGCGGCCATGTCGTTATAGTCGCGGAAGGTGACCGCGGGTCCGGCGTGCTGGAGGAATTTCTCCTCCATCGCCGATGGCTTGATCACGGCGCCATTGGGCGCGAGGTTGCCGAAGAGCACCGCGAGCCCGCCTTCGGTGGCAAGCGGCCGGTTGCGCGGCAGAATCACATCCTCGTTGCGGACCTGGGCCCCTTCGAGATTGGCGCCGAGCGATTTGCCGGTGACGGTTCGGGCTTTGGTATCGAGTAGATCGGCAATGCGCGACAAGAATGCGCGCAAGCCGCCGGCGTAATAAAAATCCTCCATCAGGTATTTTTTCCCCGACGGGCGAAGATTGGCGACAAGCGGCGTGCGCCGCGAGATTTCGTCGAAGCGCGCAAGCGGCAGATCAATCCCCGCGCGGCCGGCCATGGCGATGAGGTGGATGATGGCGTTGGTCGACCCGCCGAGCGCCATCACCGCCGTCACCGCATTGTCGAAGGAGGCGGCGGATAAAATATCGCGCGGCTTCAAATCCTCCCACACCATCTCGACGATCCGCCGCCCGCAGGCGTCCGCGAGACGCGCGTGCGAGGAGTCGGCGGCCGGAATGGAGGAGGCGCCGGGCAGCGTCAGGCCGAGAACCTCCGCCGCCGCCGCCATCGTCGACGCCGTGCCCATGGTCATGCAGGTGCCGTAGCTCCGCGCAATTCCCTCCTCGACCTCTTCCCAGTCGGCTTCGTTGATGTTGCCGGCGCGAAGCTCCGCCCAGTATTTCCAGGAATCGCTGCCGCTGCCGAGCACATCGCCGCGATAATTGCCACGCAGCATCGGTCCCGCCGGCAGAAAAATCGTCGGCAGATTCATCGAGGTCGCGCCCATGATCATCGCGGGCACGGTCTTGTCGCAGCCGCCAAGCAACACCGCGCCGTCGACCGGGTTCGAACGCAGCAACTCCTCGACCTCCATCGCCAGGAGATTGCGGTAGAACATGGTCGAGGGCTTCATGAAGGTTTCGCCGAGCGACAGCGCCGGCAATTCCACCGGAAATCCGCCCGCCTGCCACACGCCGCGTTTCACCTCTTCGGCGCGGGTGCGGAAATGCATGTGGCAGGGGTTGAGATCGCTCCAGGTATTGACGATCGCGATCACCGGCTTCTTGGCGAAGTCGGCGGCCGCATAGCCCATTTGTTTCGCGCGCGAGCGGTGGCCGAAGGCGCGCAGATCGCTCGCGCCGAACCAGCGGTGGCTGCGCAATTCCTCGGGCTTTTTCTTCATGGATTGACCGGTCAAAGGATTGCGATGTTATTGCATGGAAGAAAGCGCGCGTAAAAGGAACCGCCAAGGAAGCGACATGGACCTCCCGAAGAACCACCTCAAGGCCGCACTGAAAGCCAAAGCGCCGCAGATCGGCCTATGGGCGAGCATCCCGTCGAACTACACCGCCGAGGTGATCGCCGGCGCCGGCTTCGACTGGATCCTGCTCGACACCGAGCACACGCCCTCCGACATCGAAACCGTGGTCACGCAACTGCAGGCGGTCTCGGCCTATCCGACGACGCCGGTCGTGCGCGTGCCGTGGAACGACATGGTGACGATCAAGCGCTATCTCGACGCCGGCGTGCAGAGTTTGCTCGTGCCGCAGGTGAACACGGTGGAAGAAGCGAAGAACGCCGTCGCCTACACGCGCTTTCCGACCGAAGGCGTGCGCGGCGTCGCGGGTTCGACGCGCTCGACGCGCTTCGGCCGCATCAAGAACTACTTCAAACGCGCCCACGAGGAGACCTGCCTCATCCTGCAGGCGGAGTCGAAAGAAGCGCTCGACAACATCGAGCGGATCGCCGCGCTCGACGGCGTCGACGGCATCTTCATCGGCCCCGCCGACTTGCACGCTTCGCTCGGCTATCTCGGCGAGCGCGCTCACAAGGACGTGATGCCCGTCATCGACGATGCGATCAAACGCATTGTGACAGCCGGCAAGGCCGCCGGCATCCTCACCGACAGCGAGGAAAACGCCCGCCGCTGGCTCGCCTGCGGCGCCACCTTCGTCGCCGTCGGCGCCGATCTCGGCATTCTCGCGCGCGGCGCCGTAGCCTTGGCGGCGAAGTTCAAGCGCTAGCTTTTACGCAAAAGGCGTACTTGACCGGCTCTAAACACAGTCTCAAACTGGATTCAGTCGAAGTTCAATCATCGACACAAAAACAAGCCGAACGGCTCGATTTTCGGGAGGTGCGTCATGCCCACGGTGACCCTCAAGGTCAACGGCAAGAAACATTCCGTTGAAGTCGATCCGCGCACGCTCTTGGTGCAGCTCCTGCGCGAAAATCTGCGGCTCACCGGTACCCATGTCGGCTGCGACACGAGCCAGTGCGGCGCCTGCGTCGTACACGTGAACGGCAACGCGGTGAAATCCTGCACCATGTTCGCGCTCTCGGCCGAGGGCGCCGATGTCTTGACCATCGAAGGACTTGCCAACGGCTCGGCCCTGCATCCGATGCAGGAAGCCTTCCGCGACAATCACGGTCTGCAATGCGGCTTTTGCACGCCGGGCATGATCATGAGCGCGGTCGATATCGTGAAGCGCAAGGGCAACGACCTCGACGAGGCGACGATCCGCCACGAGCTCGAAGGCAATCTCTGCCGCTGCACCGGCTACCACAACATCGTCAAGGCGATCGCCGCCGGCGCCCAGGCGATGAAAAACGGAGCCAAGAGCAAGGCCGCGTGAGGCGAACGAATAAAACGGGAGGAAAGGCCATGACCTCGACCGGAATTGGCGCCGCAGTGCGCCGCAAGGAAGACCAGCGCTTCATCACCGGCAAGGGCCATTACACCGACGACATCCGTCGCGAAGGCCAAGCCTACGCCTATTTCCTCCGCTCGCCGCATCCGCACGCGACGATCAAGAAACTCGACAAGGCGAAGGCCGAGAAAATGCCGGGCGTCGTCGCCGTGCTCACCGGCGCGGACCTCGCCGCGGACAAGGTGGGCAATCTCATCTGCGGCTGGGCGATCACTTCGAAGGACGGCTCGCCCATGAACATGGGTCCGCATCCGGCGCTCGCGCAGGGCAAGGTGCGCCACGTCGGCGATCAGGTGGCGGTCGTCATCGCCGAGACGCTGAACCAGGCGAAGGACGCCGCCGCCGCGATCGACGTCGATTACGGCGAGCTGCCGGCCGTCGCCGATCTTACCAAGGCGCGCGCCGCCGGCGCGCCGCAGATTCACGACAACGCGCCGAAAAATACGATCTACGAATGGGCGCTCGGCGACAAAGCCGCGACCGACGCTGCCTTCAAAGGCGCCAAGCACGTCACCAAGCTGAGGATCACCAACAACCGCCTAGTGCCGAACGCGATCGAGCCGCGCGCGGCGATCGGCGATTACGATGCCGGCACCGATTCCTCGACGCTCTGGGTCACGAGCCAGAACCCGCACGTCCATCGCCTGGTGATGGCGGCGTTCCTGGGGCTCGCGCCGGAGAACAAATTCCGCGTGATCGCCCCGGATGTGGGCGGCGGCTTCGGCTCGAAAATCTTCATCTATCCGGAAGAGACCGTCTGCCTGTGGGCGGCGAAAAAACTGAAGCGCCCGGTGAAGTGGACCGCCGAGCGTTCGGAATCCTTCCAGACCGACGCCCACGGCCGCGATCACATCACCGACGCGGAGCTGGCGCTCGACGCCTCCGGAAAAATCCTCGGCCTCCGCGTGCACACCGTCGCCAATCTCGGCGCCTATATGTCGACCTTCTCCTCGTCGATCCCGACCTATCTCTACGCGACGCTCTTGTCGGGCCAGTACAACATTCCCGCGATCTACTGCGAGGTCGACGCCGTCTACACCAACACGGTGCCGGTCGATGCCTACCGCGGCGCCGGCCGTCCCGAGGCCTGCTACGTGATCGAGCGGCTGATAGAAGTGGCCGCGCGGGAAACGCACGCCGATCCCGCGGAACTCCGCCGGAAAAATTTCATCCGCCAGTTCCCGCACCAAACGCCGGTGATCATGGCCTACGATGCCGGCGACTATGAAGCGTCGCTGAAAAAGGCGATGGATCTCGCCGACGTCAAAGGCTTCGGCCGCCGCCGGCAGGAAGCCTCGCGCCGCGGCAAGCTCTTGGGCCTTGGCTACTCGACCTACATCGAAGCTTGCGGGTTGGCGCCTTCCGCCGCCGCCGGCTCGCTGGGCGCCGGCGTCGGCCTATGGGAATCCGCGGAAGTGCGCGTGAACCCCACCGGCTCCGTCGAAATCCTCACCGGCAGCCACAGCCACGGCCAGGGCCACGAGACCACCTTCGCCCAGCTCGTCTCCGACCGGCTCGGCATTCCGATCGAGCAGGTGACGATCGTCCACGGCGACACCGACAAGGTGCAGTTCGGCATGGGCACCTACGGCTCGCGCTCGGGCGCGGTCGGCATGACCGCGATCGTGAAGGCGCTCGACAAGATCGAGGAGAAGGCGAAGAAGGTCGCCGGCCATCTGATGGAAGCCTCGCCCGGCGACATCGAATTCAAGAACGGCAAGTTCACCGTCGCCGGCACCGACAAGTCGCTCGGTTTCGGCGATGTCGCGCTCGCCGCTTACGTCGCCCACAAATTCCCGACCCACGAGATCGAACCGGGACTGAAGGAGACCTCTTTCTACGATCCGACCAACTTCACCTTCCCCTCCGGCTGCCACATCTGCGAGGTCGAGATCGACCCCGAGACGGGGCATACGAAAATCGCCCGCTGGACCGCGGTCGACGATTTCGGCGTCATCATCAATCCGATGATCGTCGAGGGTCAGGTGCATGGCGGCATCGCTCAGGGCGTGGGGCAGGCGCTCCTCGAAAACTGCGTCTATGACGAGAACGGCCAGCTCGTGACCGGCTCCTACATGGACTACACCATGCCGCGCGCCGACGACCTGCCCTCGTTCAAGGTCGACACCACCGTCACGAAATGCCCGTCGAATCCCTTGGGCATCAAGGGCTGCGGCGAGGCCGGCGCGATCGCCTCCCCCGTCGCGCTGATGAACGCGATCACCGACGCGGTCGGCACCGAGGACATCGCCATGCCCGCGACCGCGCAAACGGTATGGCAGGCGATCCAGAAGTCGAGCCGCCAGCGCAAGGCTGCCGAGTAAGCGGGAGAGAACCATGCACAGCTTCACTTATCATCGCCCCGCGAACGTCAAGGCGGCGCAGGCGCTGCTCGCCAAGGCCAAGGACGCGAGAGTCCTGGCCGGCGGCCAGACGCTCATCCCGAGCCTCAAGCTCCGGCTCACGAGCTTCGACAACATCGTCGACCTCGGCGCGATCAAGGGCCTCGACAAGATCGAAGTGAAGGGAAAGAACTTGCTCATCGGCGCCATGGCGACCCACCACGCGGTCGCGACCTCCGCGGCCGTGAAGAAGGCCATCCCCGCGCTCGCGCATCTCGCCGGCATGATCGGCGATCCGGCGGTGCGCAACCGGGGCACCATCGGCGGCTCGATTTCGAACAACGATCCGGCGGCCGACTATCCCGGCGCGCTGCTGGCGCTCGACGCCACCGTGATTACCTCAAAGCGCAAGATTCCGGCGGACAAGTTCTTCAAGGGCCTGTTCGAGACGGCGCTCGGCAAGGGCGAGATCGTCCTGCAGGTGAGCTTCCCGATCCCGAAGAAAGCGGGCTACGCCAAGTTCCCCAATCCCGCCTCGCGCTTCGCGCTCGTCGGCGTGTTCGTCGCCGACACCGGCAAGGAGGCGCGCGCCGCCGTCACCGGCGCCGGCGAACAGGGCGCCTTCCGCTCGAAGGAGATCGAAGCGGCGCTGAAAAAAGGCTTCAAGCCGGATTCGGTCGCGGGCGTGAAGATCTCCGCCGCCGGGCTCAATTCCGACATCCATGCCGCCGCCGACTATCGCGCGCATCTCATCGGCGTGATGGCCAAGCGCGCGCTGGAGGCGGCGGCGTGAACGGCTACCGCCGGCCCGTCCACTGCGGATTGATGAAGCAGCGGTCGGCCGGGCCGGTCTTGGAAGCGATGCACTGCTCCATCGTCTCGTAGTAGCAGGTCATCAACGGAAAGCTGCCGGGCGATCCCTGCTCGAGACAATATTTGTAGACCCGGGCCTGCTGCGCCGATGCCGCCGCCTGAAACAGAACGCCGGCGGCGAATAAACCTGTCGCGAAAGCGGCGATTTTCATCATGAACCCCCGTGGCTCGATCGGCTCATCGCCCAACGCGCGGAAGGACGAAACAGTTCCGGTATTGGGGCAAAGCGACTACATTCACGCTTGTCAGCCGGAGTTTTTCGTGCCCGCACCAAGGCCTTCGCATCCCCTGCCCGCTTCGATCGACGAGACGCAGGCGCTTCTCGGCGCGAACAACTACGTCGCCGATCGCGCGCTTGCGACCGTGGTCTTTTTGGCGCTCCGCATGGGGCGGCCCTTGTTCCTCGAAGGCGAGGCGGGGGTCGGCAAGACCGAAATCGCGAAGGTGCTCGCCGCGGCACTTTCGCGGCGGCTCGTGCGGCTGCAATGCTATGAAGGCCTCGATATCGCCTCCGCGCTCTACGAATGGAACTACGCGGCGCAGATGATCGCGATCCGCATCGCCGAAGCCGAGGGCGCCGCCGACCGCGAGCGGCTTTCCGAGGACGTTTTCTCCGACAAGTTTCTCGTGAAACGGCCGCTGCTCGAGGCGCTCTCGCCCGATCCCGCCGGGCCCCCGGTTCTCCTGGTCGATGAGCTCGACCGCGCCGACGAGGCCTTCGAGGCGTTTTTGCTGGAAGTGCTCGCCGATTTTCAGGTCACGATCCCGGAGCTCGGCACCGTACGCGCCGAACATCCGCCGATCGTGATCGTCACTTCCAACCGCACGCGCGAGATCCACGACGCCTTGAAGCGCCGCTGCCTCTATCACTGGATCGACTATCCGGCCTTCGCCCGCGAACTCGCGATCCTGAAAGCGCGGTTGCCGAAGGTGTCGGATAGTCTCGCGCGCGCGGTCGTCGCCTTCGTGCAGTCGCTCCGCAAGGAGGACCTGTTCAAGTCGCCGGGCGTCGCCGAAACCCTCGACTGGGCCTCGGCGCTCCTCGAACTCGGCGCGAAGTCGCTCGATCCGGTACTCGTCGGCGATACGCTCGGCGTGGTGCTGAAATATCAAGACGACATCGGCCGCTTGGACCGCGCCAAGATCGATGCGCTCCTCGCCGAGAGCCGCGCGCAACTGAAAGCGGCGGAATGAGCGCCGCCCCCGCGGTCGCCGAAAACATCATTGCGTTTGCGCGGGCGCTGCGCGCCGCCGGCCTCAAGCTCGGGCCCGGCTCCGCGGTCGACGCGGTCGAGGCGGTCGAGACCGCGGGATTTTCGTCGCGCGAGGATTTCTACTGGACGCTGCACGCGGTCCTCGTGAAGCGCCACGAGGACGACCCCGTGTTTGACTCGGCCTTCCGCCTGTTCTGGCGGCGGCGCGACCCGAACGAGGCGATTCTCTCCGAAATGCTGCCGCTCGCGCCAACGATGCCCGCGGAGAAGTCGGGCCAGCGCCGCGTGCAGGAGGCGCTGGAAGACGCCGGCGTGCGGGCGATGCCGCGGCCGCGGCGCGAGCAGGAGCTCACCTATGACATGCGCGGCACCGCCTCCGATCTCGAAGTGCTCGCGAAGAAGGACTTCGCGCAGATGAGCGCCGCGGAAATTCGCGAGGCACGCCGCCTGATCGCGAAGCTTCCCTTCGCGCGGGAGGAAATGCCTTCGCGCCGGCTGGTCATCGACCCGCGCGGCCGCCGCATTGATCTCCGCCGCACCTTGCGCGCGAGCCTGCGCGCGGGCGGCGACCTCATCGATCTCAAGCGCCGCGCCACGGGCCGCCGGACGCCGCCGCTCGTGGCGCTCGTCGATATCTCCGGCTCCATGAGCGATTACTCCCGCGTCGTCCTCCACTTTCTGCATGCGCTCACGGAAGCGCGCGGAAACGTGGCGACCTTTCTCTTCGGCACGCGGCTTACCAACGTCACGCGCGCGCTTGCCCGCCGCGACCCGGACGCGGCGCTCGCCTCCTGCTCCGCCGCCGCGAAGGATTGGTCCGGCGGCACCTGGATTTCGTCGTCGCTGCACGCCTTCAACAAGAACTGGTCGCGCCGCGTGCTCGCCGGCGGCGCCACCGTGCTTCTCGTCACCGACGGCTTGGAGCGCGAGGGCGGCGAAGCGCTTTCACGCGAGATGGAGCGCCTGCATAGAAGCGCTCGCCGGCTGATCTGGCTCAATCCGCTCTTGCGTTACGAGGGCTTCGAGCCGAAAGCGCGCGGCATCCGCGCCATGCTGCCGCATGTCGACGAGATGCGGCCCGCGCACAATCTTGCAAGCTTGGAGGGACTTTGCGCGGCGCTGGCAACGCAATAAACCGACCCATCTCGCAATGAGGGGGAACAGGCTGAAATGAGCTTGAGCAGCGGCAGACGGCAGCGCACCGATATCGACATGCGCACCTTCGCCAAGGGTGCCGGCGTAAGCGTCAAGGTGCCGGCGGGCGGCGTGATCTTCAACAAGGGCGACGCCGGCGAGTGCATGTATATCGTGCAATCCGGGATCATCGACATGATGATCGGCGACAAGGTGATCGAAACCATTGGTCCGAACGAGGCGCTCGGCTTTATGTCGATGATCGACGGTGCGCCCCGCTCATCGACTGCGCGGGCGCGCGAATCCTGCGAGCTGACGCTGATCGACGCCCGCATCTTCCGCTTCATGGTGGACGAGGTGCCGAATTTCGCGACCTACATCATGGGCGTGCTGGCGCGGCGCATTCGCGGCATGAGCGAGGCGATGTGAAAAGGGCTCCGCGCTCACGCCCGCGAAGCTCGCATGAATTGAACGGAGGATCGCATGAATGTTCTGGCGTTCATGTCGGCAGGTCTGTTTGCGATCCTCGGCATTCTTCACCTTGCCTATACGCTGCATGATTTCGGCGCGCGGCCGCGGTATTTCCGGCCGATGGATCACGCCTTGCTTCCGGCCTTGCAGAATACGCATATGAATATCGCGCGCGGCGGCCGCGATTACTGGTCGAGCATCCTCGGCTTCAATCTCAGCCACAGCATCGGCCTGTTGCTCTTCGCGCTTTTGATCGTCGTGGCGACGCAGCACGAAATCGCTTGGCTGAAGCCGCTTCTCATGCTCGTCAGCGGATCGTTCGCCGTGATCGCCTGGCGCTGCTGGTTCCGTACGCCCATGCTAGGTGCTTTAATCGGCACCGCCCTGATGATCGCGGCCTGGGTGTTGTAAATGCACGCATCGAATAAACCGGCGCTCACCTCGAAACCCTACGACGTCGAGGACTTCGCCGCGGCGCAGGAATTCTATCATTCCAACGGCTGGACCGACGGCCTGCCGATCGTGCCGCCGACCGCGGCCGCGGTCGAAGCCTGCCTCGAATGGGCGGTGATGCCGCCGGACCAGTTGATCGGCATCGAGCCCGTGCGCGCGCAGCCGATCACCGCCGAGAAGCTCGCGATCAACGCGGTCATGGCCGGCTGCCTGCCCATGCACTTTCCCGCCGTCGCCACCGCCTGGCAGGCGATGATGAAGGACGAATTTCTCCTCCACGGCACCACCTCGAGCACCGGCGGTTGCGCCGTCCTCGTCATCCTCAACGGCCCGATCCGGCGCGAGATCGGCGCCAATTCCACCTTCAATGCGCTCGCCAACAGCGACCGCGCCACTGCCGTCATCGGCCGCGCGCTCCGGCTCGCGCTGATCAATCTTCTCGACGTGCGCCCCGGCGGCATCGACCGCTCCACCTTCGGCCATCCCGGCAAGTTCTCCTATTGCCTCGCCGAGGACGAGGAGGACACGAGCTGGCAGCCGCTCTCGGTCGTGCGCGGAATTCCGGAAGGCGCCTCCGCCGTCACCGTGATGGCGGCGATGGCGCCGCGCCAGATCATGAACGAATGGACGACGGACCCGAAGGAAATTCTGGAAACCTTCGCCGCCGAGATGCGCGCGAACCAGCGCCACTACTCGATCTATGGCGGCAACTACGCGATCGTGATCGCCAAGCAATTGCGCGAGCCGATCGAGAAGGCCGGCTGGACGAAAGCCGACATCGCCGAATTCGTCTATGAACGCGCGCGCGTCCGCCGCGGCGAATGGGCCGATGTCGGAAAAGGTTCGATCGTGCGCGACCGCGCCGGGAAGATCCACACCGCGCTCGCATCGCCGGATCATTTGCTGGTCATCGCCGCCGGCGGCCCGGCCGGCGGCTTCGGCGCTGTGATTCCGCCGTGGATGGGAAGCAAGACCAAAGCCGTGACCGCGGCGATCGGCGCCTGTGTCGATTGCGAACCGCCGAAAAGTTGAAAGGCATTGCCCATGATTATCCGCGTATTCGATCCCACCCATGAGATGAAAGCGGCCGGCAACAAGCCCGCGGCGCGGCCCTCCTCGCTCCAGGGCAAGATGGTCGGATTCATCTCGAACGGAAAAGAAGGCACCAAGGGCTATTTCGCCGCGCTCGAGCGCATGCTGCGCGATGAATTAGGCGTCGGCGAAATCGTCTGGCGGACGAAGTCGAATTACAGCGCGCCGGCGGACGCGTATATCGTCGACGAGATCAGGAACTGGCACGCGGTCGTCGCCGGCGTCGGCGATTGAGGCAGCTGCTCATCGTGCAGTCTGCACGACGCGGTCGCAGCGGAACGGCTAGGAGTGCCCGCCATCGGCGTGATGACGGCGCGCTTTGCGAGCGCGGCCGAGCTCATGGCCCGCGTGCTCGGCATGCCGGATTACAAGTTCGCCGTCATCGGCCATCCGATCAGCAGCGCATCCGATGAGACGCTCGCGGACTACGCGCGCGCGACCATCGAGCAGGCGCGGCGGCTACTGCTGCAGCCGCGTTGAATTAAATCATCGACATCTCGCCTGCAAAGACCGTTACTTCTACGGCCGCGGCACGCCGGGAACGCCCGGCGCGCATTCGAGCGCGGCGCGGTCCCATTTTGCCGCGTTAGCTGCCGCTTCATAGGTGCTGTTGAGGAAGGCGAGCAGCACGGTGTCCGGCTCGGCGGCGGTCCGCACCGCGTCATAGGGCAGGAGAAACTCGCCAAGCGTCTCGTTGAAGCTTGCTTGCGCGGGCTCAATGCGAGCCGTGCGGAAGCCCGCGGGCTCCGGATACGCATAGGAATAGAACGCGGCGTAATCGATTCCCGCGCCGCCCGGCCAGAAGCCGGCGCTGCTCACCTCGTGCGAATAGGCCTCGCGCACGACCTTGTCGGAAAGCCCCGGCACGCCGCCCGGATGCGGCGGCGCGCGGCGGCCGGAAAAACGCGTGACCGCAAGATCAAAGCTCCCCCAGAAGAAATGCACCGGGCTCGCCTTGCCGATGAAACCGGTGCGGAATTCTTTGAAGACGCGATCGGCCTGCGCCAGCGCCCGCCAGAAGCGATGCGCGTAGTCAGGGTCGTAGGTGGCATGCACCGTGTCGCGGCTGAACGGAATCGCGCCGGGAATTTCCGAGGGAAGCTCGTTGATTTCGACGCGGATGCCGGCCGCGTGCAGCGCCGCCATCACCGTGGCGTAGAACGTCGCGACCGTCTGCGGCCGCAGCGCGATCCCGTCGCGGTGACCGTCGCTCGTGATGAGCTCGAGCACGTGTTTGCTGAAATCAAAAACAAGCTCGAACGAGCGAGGCCCGTCATAAATCGGCGACGTCGTCAGGCCGCGCGCGGTGACGTAAAGCGGCACCTGCCACGAATGATTGAGCCACGGCGCGAGCGCGAGCCGCACCTTGCCGGCGATTTGCGTCCATAGATGCAGCGTCTCGCAGGTGTCTTTCCACGCCGTGTAGGCGAGCTCCGGCCAGGCATCGCGGTTCGAGCGGATGATCACGAGATGTGCGGGCTCCGCGAAATTTTCGCAGGCGATCATACCGCGGTTGACGCATCGCGGAAGAGCCGCCGCCGCGGCGCTACTCCGCTATTTGCTCGCCCGATCCGCCGAACGCGGCGGGAAAATCCTTCAGCTTCGGCAACCCGTCCCGCATCGGCAGAACGGCCTCGGCATAATTGATGTGGACGCCGGGACTGAATTTCAGCGTCGGCAACGTCGCCGCGAACACATCGACCAAGCCCAGCGGAGGATGATTGGTCATCAAATGGCCTCCGCATTTCCTGCAATATTGCCGCTGGCTCGTTGCCGTCTTCTGGAACGTGCCGACATGTTCGGCGCCGGCCGTGACCCGCACCGCCTCCGGCTTCCAAAGCGTGAAGCCGTTGACGGGCCCGCCTGACCACGAACGGCATGACCGGCAGTGGCAATATCCCATGCCCTCGGGTTCCCCCGAGACTTCGAGCCGGACGGCTCCGCAGAAACATTCGCCCTTGTGTGTCGTCATTGCTCTGACCTCATTCATGTTGTTCGATATGGTCGATCGATTGCGGCTTGCACGCTCAGTCCAGGTCATCGTCGGTAAATGGCTCCAGGTGGCGGTCATTCGGCGCCAGGGGATTCGCGGGCAGGACTTTCGCCAGCTCCGACGCCGGCGCGTCTTCCGGCACGACGTCGGACGCGCCCAGGTTTCCGGGACCGGCGTAAGCAACGTCGCTGTGCGCGGTCTTCGGCAGCAAGAGCGACCAGGCGATCCCCAGCAGAATGACGGCCAAGGCCATCGTCAAAACCTTCCGGAAGTTAATCAGCATCGGTAATCTCCAATGATACGCGCACGGGGTCCGGACAAAGCCCCGGCAGCGCAGGCAAGTTTTGCAGTCTGCGCACGCTTGGCTGCGTGCCGGGGCTCTGCAGTGCCCGGGAAACCGGGGCAACGATCAGCGGCCGCCGCGTTGAGGATTTGCGTAGCAGGTATCGGCGGGGCCGGTTTTTGAAGCCCGGCATTGATCGAGCGACTCGTACGCGCAATTGATTGTCGAGCCGCCGTCGCTGTCGCCGTACTCCAAACAATAGGGGTAGATTTTTCCTTGCGCCGCCGCCGCCGTTTGGAAGGCGATGCCGCTGGCAATGAGAACGCCCAGGATCATGATGACTTTCATTTCGCACCTCAGGATTTTGTTTGTGAATGGGGATTTTCTTCAACGCGGGCGACGGGAAAAACCCGCCGCCCGCTTGGATTCGATCGTGAACGCTCAGTGAGGGCAGGCGCTTGCCCCAGAACAGGGGCTGCTCGGCGCAATTGGCTTTGCAGGTTCCGGAGGCTTTGGAAGCATGCCGGCCTTCTGCAGATCGGCGTTGGTCGCGGGCCGGGTGACGGTAACGCCCCCACTCGAGCTCACGACGACAACCGGTTTTCCGTCGGCGCCGTCGCGGTGGTCGCGAATGATCGTTCCCGGGACGGGGCCAGCGGCATTTCCGCCCGGGCGATGATCGCGAACGACAGGGTCGCCGGGGGGAGCCGCTGGAGGCGGGCTGCCCGGATTACCGGGAGGCTTGGAAGCGACCGGCCCGGGGGTGATGCCGGTGCCACTGCCCTTGTCTTTGTCTTTGTCCTTATCCTTGTCTTTGTCCTTGTCGGTGTACTTGTCTCCGTCCTTGTCCTTATCTTTGTGTTTGTCCTTGTCCGAGTACTTGTCCTTGTCTTTGTCCTTCTGCTTGTCCTTGTCTTTATATTCGGACTTGCGATTGGAGCTGCTGTCACTCGTCTTGCTATGTTCCTTATGATCGCTGCCACCGCTCTTGGCGAAGGCGCCTTGCGTGGCGGCGAAGGAGATCGCGGCCGCGGCCAGCATCGCAGCGATGCGGGGCAATTTGGTGTTGGTCTTGAAGATCGTCATATGTCACCTTTTTGTTCGTTCGCCGGCCCCCAAAAGCCCGCGAACTGATTTCCAATCTCGCCCCCGCGAGATTGGGCGACCGTGACGAACCGTCCGCTGTCCCGCGTCATCCCGCGGGAGTACGCGCGCCGCGGTTTCCATAAACATTTCGTGATGCGGCGGACGTGCGCGTTGGAAAATTTCATTCGCAACATGTGAGCCGCAATTTCCGGAAAAACCCGTTGATGCCTCGTCAGCCCGCGAGCGGGCTGGAAAATCCGGCGACGAGCTTGACGAGATCCACCTGGCGGCCGGCGCCGGTTTTCTCGAAAATGTGGCGGAGGTGGGTCTTCACGGTGGTGGCCGCGATTCCGAGCGCATGCGCTACTTCGGAAATACCGCCCTCTTCGACGATCGCGTGAAGGACACGGAACTCCGCCGGCGTCAGCTGATAAGTCTGGGCAATGGCCCCCGAAAGCGAGGGGCTTTCCAGCGCCGCCCTGTGTACGAACACGGCGGCGGCGGCGTAGGCGGCGCCGGGGCGGCGCCGCGCGCCCGCGGCGAGCGGCATGAGATGCGCGACATAATGCTCGCCGTCCCGCGCATGCAGCGGCAAAGCGACGACCTTGGCGCCGCTTCCGGCGTCGCCGCGCTCGGCGGCCGCGAAAACCTCGCGCAATGCCTGATCGAATTGGAGGTCGCGCGCGACGAGCCGGCCATTCATCGCGCGCAGAAAATCGTTCGCGCCCAGAATATCTTGGGCCGCGGTATTGGCATGGACCACCCGCGCTTCGGCGTCGACAAAGAACAGGCCGACGCTCAATCCATCGAGAGTCTCGGCGAATGTCTTCGCTTCGAGTTTCTTGCGATCGAGCGCTTTCCCGATCCGCATGGCGCGGCGGAGATGCGGCACCAGCGACGCCACGCGCCCGCGCATTTCACCGTCGACCATGCCTCGGGACTCGCCGCGAATGACGCTGAGATAAACGCAATCCGTCGCCGACTTTTCCAGCACCACGTTGGCTGCGTCGACCCAGCCCTGGGGCCGCACCCACTCGTGGTAGAAGCGTCCGCCGCGAAACTCGTCATAGGGCACGAGGTCGGGAACGCTCACCACCTGCTTGAGCTGGCAGATTGACGAGGCCGCCACCGGATCGAATTTCCAATACGTCTCCGCATAGAGCTGCAAGTAGCGGTCGTTCATGCCGAAGTGATAGTGCGCGTTGCCGGATTTGCCCGCTGAGCCTTTCGAGACAATCCCGCCGGCCTGGCCGCCGACGAAATCGACGACCTTGGCGAGAACGTCGGCCCACCGCGCCGAATCGATCGCCGCGTCGTAGATGTCCTCGACGAGCGAAGTGAGCATCCGATCCCTTGGCTGGCTCAGCCAGCATGCGGAATCGGAATACCTGACTTGTGTCTGACGCTGTTTCATATCGGAAATTTCTGGATCGATGACGTTTGTGAATGAATTCTTCATGCAGGGAACGGGAATCAGAGGGGCTACGACCGCCGCGCCAAATCATTCCGCAGAGCGCTACCGCGGTGACGGAGGTGTGATCGGGGGCGCGCTTGACCGCGACGTGGCGTTACGGAACGACGTCGTCAGTTGGGCTGTCGGGAAGTTCGTGCGCATGGCATTGCTTTACGTCTTTGACGTCGAGCGGTCTTGGCCGGCAGCGCAAACGACTTGGCTGAGCGCGCAACGCACGACGACGCGTTTTTCGAGATTCACCGCACAGGCGAGGCGCCATGGTCAGCTGGTCCACCGACACAATCCGCGGGCGCGAGCGTTTCTCGTTCTGGCGCGAAGCCGTTTGCCAGGCGGCGTTCAATGTTTCGATCGAACCGATCGAGCAGTCCCCCGAGCGCTTTTCGGCCAGCATTTCTGCGCGCGACAAAGGCACCTACCGCTTCGCCTCATCCGAATCCCTCGGCGCTTACGAACTCATCCGGAACCGGCGGCACATCGACAGCGCGCCCGCCGACCATTACTCCATCTTCCTGCAACTGCGCGGGCAAACCGTCATCCATAAATCGGATGCATCGGTTGCCGTCGGCGAAAACGATATTGCCGTTTGCGACGGGCGGCTTCCGTTTTCCGCAACGATCTCCGTTCATCGCCAGCAGGCGATCGCCATTATCCCGCACGCCATGGTCGAGCAGCGCGCGCCGTGGCTCCGCGATTGCATGCTGCGCACGCTTCCGTCGAATGCGCCTTATGCCGATCTCGCCCGCCGCCATTTGCGCACGCTGGTCGCCGATGGCCTGTCGGACGATATGGCCGCCGGGCTGTTGACTGAAAATCTGTGCAACCTCTTGGCGCTGGCGACGGCGCCGGGTATCGCGCCCGATCGCCTGCAACCGGAATTGCAGCTCGAGGCCGTGCTCGCCTTTTGCCGGCAGTACCTGCACGACCCCGCGTTGTCGCCGCAGCTCGCGGCGGCGCGTTTCGGCATCTCGGTCCGCACGCTGCATCTGCGTTTCGCGAAACTTAGGCAAAGCTTCGGTCGCTGGTTGCTCGAGAACCGGCTCGATGCCTGCAGCAAGGCGCTGTGCGATCCGCGCCAGGGGCGCAGCAGCATCTCCGAAATCGCCTATCGCTGGGGTTTCAACGATTTGTCGCATTTCAACAAGGCATTCCGCGCGCGCTTCGGCATGACCCCGTCGGACATGCGAGCCGGATCCGGCAGGCAGAATTAGCGCCGTTGCTCTTTCGTCTCGCACCCTAGCTCTTCGCCGCTCCCCGTTCGAACACCACCGGCAGCGTCGGCCGCTCGTTGACGTGCAACTGAAAAATGTCCGGCCGCGCATAGTGGCCGGTGGCGTCGAAGTCGTATTTGCCGCGCGCGATCTCGCCCATGTCGAGATCGGCCACAAGAATCTGGCTCTGGTTGAACACGGGGCCCGCGAGCACCTTCCCGAGCGGGCTCACGATGCAGCTGCCGCCGCGCATCAACACCGTCTCGCGGTCGTTCCCTTGCGCCGCGTCGTAATCGGCGGGGCAATCGCCGCGCAGCAGAAACTGGCAGGCCGAGAGCACGAAGCAGCGGCCTTCGAGCGCGATGTGCTGCATGGTCGCGAGCCATGTGTCCCGGTCGTCCGCGGTCGGCGCGCAATAAAGCTGCACGCCCTTCGCGTACATCGCCGTGCGCAGGAGCGGCATGTAATTCTCCCAGCAGATCACCGAGCCAAGCTTGCCGAGCGGCGTGTCGAACACCGGCAGCGTCGAGCCGTCGCCGAAGCCCCACACCAGCCGCTCCGATGCGGTCGGCATCAGCTTCCGGTGCTTGCCGAGGAATTTTCCTTCCGGCGAGAAGAAGAGAACCGTGCAATAGAGCGTGCCGCCGTCGCGCTCGATCACGCCGATCACGAGATGCACGGCATGGTCGCCGGCGACCGCGGCGAGGAAATCGACCGCCGGCCCCGGCACCTCGATGGCGCTGTCGAAATAGCGGCGGAAATCCTCGCGGCCGGCCGGCGTGCGGCTGCCGATCACGGCGCCGAAATTCAATCCCTTCGGATAGGCGGAGACGAAGGCTTCCGGGAACACCACAAGCTCGGCGCCCTCCCGTTTGGCGTCCCTCACCAGCCGCGCAACCTTTTCGAGCGTCGCCTCGCGGTTGAAAACAACGGCGGAATTTTGAATTACGGCGGCGCGGACGGATGTCATGGCGGCTCCCTTTCGGGCAATTGAAGAACAGCCCCGCTTGCCGCACAATCCCCCGCGACGCAGCCAAACGCCCGCCTTGCAGATGCTCGACCCCGCCAAACCCACCATCCGCTCCGCCTATTTCAGCGAAGAGCACGAGATGCTGCGCGCGCAGCTCCGCCGCTTCGTGCAAGAAGAGATCAAGCCGCACGGCGAGGCCTGGGAAAAACTGGGCTACACGCCGCGCGAAGTGTTGCGGCGCATGGGCGAGCTCGGATTCCTCGGCATCCGCTACCCCGCCGAATATGGCGGCGCGGAAATGAACACGCTCGGCTCCGTCGTGCTCGCCGAGGAACTTGGCCGCTCCACTTTCTCCGGCGTCGCCATCACCGTCCTCGTGCACACCGACATGGCCTCGGTGCACATCTTCAATGCGGGCTCGAAAGCGCAGAAGGACCGCTTCATGCCGGGCGTCGTCGCCGGCAAGAAGATCGTGGCGGTCGCCGTCACCGAACCCAGCGCCGGCTCCGACGTTAAAGGCATCCGCACCACCGCGCGCCGCGACGGCGATCATTACGTCCTGAACGGCGCCAAGATGTTCATCACCAACGGCGTGCACGGCGACCTTTACTGCGTCGCCGCCAAGACCGACCCCGGCGGCCGCCCGTCGCAGAGCGTGTCGATGATCCTCGTGGAAAAAGGCACGCCCGGCTTTCGCGTCTCGCGGGCACTGGACAAGCATGGCTGGCGCTCGTCGGATACCGCCGAACTCGTCTTCGAGGATTGCCGCGTGCCGGCCGAAAACATCCTCGGCGAGGAAGGCCACGGCTTCTATTCGATCATGCGGAATTTCCAGAACGAGCGCACGATCATCGCCGCGATGTGCATGGGCGAAGCGGAAGCCGCGCTCGAAATGACCGTCGATTGGGTCACGCAGCGCCAGGCCTTCGGCGCGCCCTTGTGGGACAAGCAGGCGATCCGCATGCGGCTTTCCGAGCTTGCCGCCAAGGTCGAGGCCGGGCGTCAGCTCGTGCATCACGCCGCCTGGCTCGACGCGCAAGGCTTCGACGCCGTGAAAGAAGTCTCGATGGCGAAGGCCTATTGCGGCGAGCTCGTCAACGAGGTGATGTATGACTGCCTGCAGTTCCACGGCGGCATGGGCTATATGCGCGAGAGCGCGATCGAGCGCATGACCCGCGATGCGCGCGTGCAGTCGATCGGCGGCGGGGCCACCGAAGTGATGCTGGAAGAAGTCGCCAAGCGCATCGCGCGCTGATCCACGAAAGCGAAAGAGGCCGCCGATGCGAGGTTTGTCGCTCCTGATGTTTGCCGCGCTGCTGTGCGCGGCGCCGGCCGCGCACGCGGCCCTTCTGCCGTCCTGCCAGAGCGTCTGGCGCGCCGTGAACGCGCAACAACAGGAGGCGTGGCTCCGCCAATGCGCGCTGGCGCAGCGTCAGAGCGGCGCGGTCTTCGATGTGGAAGATAGCTGCCGCAAATGGTTCGAGACCTGCCGGCGCACGCCGCCGAACGCGACGCCGCCGGGAATGATCACCCATTGAGGGAAATGCCGCCGCGCGTGATCCCCGAAAAGGGGGAGCCGGTTTTCGGAAAGGGTCACGCGCCACTCGCTAATATTTCAATCCGAGCTGTACGAAGGTGCCGTAGCGGTTGGTCTGGAATTTTTCCACCTGCGGCAGCGCGCCGCCAATGAAAGATTCGTCGAAATGCGAGATGCCGTGCGGCGCATCCATGCGCCAGTAGCGGCCGCCGACGCCGAGGCTGAGATAATTATTGAAATTGTAGGTGAGGATGCCCTCGAACTGCATGCCGGTGCCGTGGCCGGTCTCCGGCGTCGGCCCGCTGAAATCCGTGCCGAGGCGGAGCCAATGCGTGTCGGAGCCGTTGAGCGTCACGTAAGGCAGATACGCCGCGTCGCCGGAGAGCTTCAGGTTCGGCATGATCGTCACTTCGCCGGCGACGCCCAGCCGCACCGAATGCCAATCGTTGTTCTGCGTGATCACGCGGACCGAATCGCCGATGCTCGGCACGCAGATCGCCGGATTGGTGGCGGTCTGCGTGCAGCCGAAGGCGTTCAGCTTCTCGTGATAAAAGTGATAGCCGACGAAGCCGCCGAGCTTTCCGCGCGAATTATCGAGGAAATAATAGCCGAGATCGATGTTCGCATAATCGAGGCGGCTGTCCTGCGCTCTGCTGTTGGTCGACGAGTACGGCGCGGTCACCGGCGGAAAATCCTCGTCCTGCAAATTGCCGCCGCCGAGGATGCCAAGGCCGAGATAGCCCTTCACGAACACGCCCTTGTCGGTGACGTTGAAATAGCCCTCGCCGCTGTTGCCGACGATCCCGGTCCAGGTCAGCCGCGATATTTGCAGCGCGCCGGTACTGTCGAACAGCGTCTTCTGGAACTTGCCGGAGGAATACCAGTAGCGGAGGCCGAACTCGATTTCGAGCGGCGGCGCATTGGGAATCTCGCGGCCGTACGGCGCGGGGTAGACCGGCGGCGGCGGTGCCGGAAAGGACGGATAGGACGGATACGGCGTCTGCGCCTTCAGCGCCGACGGCGTGAGCGCGACAAAAATGACAACCGCGATGCCCGCGGATACGCGCAATAGGCGGTACACTGTTGACCCCCGGCGAGAAAACGAATCCTCGCGTCGGGAGCAACGATCGCCTTCATAAATTAAGATTTCGCAAACTATAAAAATTTACCAATTGCGGCCCGCGGCCTTGGCGCCGGCGCGCGGGGCCGCGCGCGATCCCGCGGAATGGCCTGCGATTTTTCCGAACACCGAGCCCGCCATCAGCCCGGTGCCGCCCGGATAGTTAAAATAGAAGAGGCCGCCGACGAGTTCGCCGGCGGCGTAAAGGCCCGCGATCGGCGCCCCGTCGGAATCGATCACGCGGCCCTCGCGGTCGATCTTGAGGCCGCCGAAGGTGAAGGTGACGCCGCAGGTGACGGCATAGGCCTCGAACGGCGGCTCATCGATGGTATTCGCCCAGTTCGATTTCGCAATCGCGAGCCCCGCCGTGCCGCGGCCGTCCTTGATGTTGGGATTGAACGGCACCTCGCGCTTCACCGCGGCGTTGTAGGCGGCGATCGTCGCGAGCGCTTGCGCGGCGTTCACGTCGTCGAGCTTCTGCACGAGCTCCTCCAGCGTATCGGCGCGCGCTTTCGTCACCCGCTTGATGCGGTACTCGTCGCGCAAGAGATGCAGCACCTTGCCGTCAAAGATCTGCCAGGCGAACTGGCCGGGCTGCGCGAGAATCACGCGGCCGTATTTGGCGTAGGTGTAGTTGCGGAAATCCGCGCCCTCGTCGACGAAGCGCTCGCCACGGGCGTTGAGCATGATACCGAACGGATACGAGTGCTTCTGGAAGCCGTCGCCGACCGCGAGATCCCCGAATTCCGGCGCGTTGCGGTCCCAGCCGACGGCGTGCGAGCCCGACCAGTTGCCGAAGGGCATGGCGCCGATCGCGAGCGCCATCGCGATACCGTCGCCGGTGTTGAACCGCGTGCCACGCACTTTCGCGAGCTCCCAGCCGGGCCCGAGATAGCGCGTGCGCCATTCGGCGTTGGCCTGAAAGCCGCCGGCCGCGAGCACCACGGATTTCGCGGCGATCTCCACGCTCTTGCCGCCGTGGCGGACGCGCACGCCGGTCACGCCGCCGTCGCCGGCGACGAGCGCGAGCGCCCGCGTCTCGTAGGCGATCGCAATTCCCTTTTTCCTCGCGGCCTCGGTGAGCCCCGCGATCAGGCCGGGGCCGCCGCCCCAGGCCTCGACCGTGAGCCCGCCCCAGAATTTGAACTTGCCGTCGACCTTGAAGGCTTGCCGCCCGAAAATCGGCGCGAAGCGGATGCCGTTCGCCCGCATCCACCGCATCGTCTCCTTGCTCCGCTTGACCAGGAGTTCGCAAAGATCCGGATCGGTGCGGTATTCGGTGACGCGGCCCATGTCGTCGAAGAATTTTTCTTCCGGATAGCTGCCGAAATCGGTGCGGGCAATCTCCTCGGCCGAAAGATCGGGCATCAGCGCCTTCAGATCCTCGACGCCGTCATAGACACAGCGGAAGGCGCCGGCGGTGAAGCGGCTGTTGCCGCCCGATTCCGCTTCCGGCGCGCGCTCGAGCATGAGCACCGAGGCGCCCGCTTCGGCCGCGGCAAGGGCGGCGCAAAACGCGGCGTTGCCGGCGCCGATCACCACCACATCGCTCGACGAAGGAATCAACGCGATATTCCTAACGCTTCACGGGGCGCTGATATGCGCGTCTTTGGAAAGCTTCGTCCACTTCTCCGTCTCGCTCCTGATGAAATCGGCGAACGCCACCGGCGTGTCGCCGCCCGGCTCGGCGCCGATGTCGGAGAGCCGTTTCGCGATATCCGGCGAGCGCAGAATCTCGCTGACTTCCTTGTAGAGCCGGTCGCGAATGCCGGGCGGCGTGCCCTGCGGCACCAGCAGGCCGTACCAGGTCTTCACGTCATAGTCGGGAAGGCCCGCTTCCGCGAGCGTCGGCAGGTCCGGAAACGCCGGCGAGCGCCTGGCGGTGGAGACGGCAAGCGCGCGCACGCCGCCCGACTTTATATGCGCGGAGGCCGAGCCGCTCGTTTCGATCGCCATCTCGATGTGGCCGGCGATGAGGTCCGCCATCATCGGCGCGCCGCCCTTGTAGGGCACGTGCACCATCTTGAGCTTCGCCATCGCCGCCATCAGCTCGCCGGACAGATGCTCGGTCGAGCCGATGCCGGCCGAGCCGTAATTCACCTTGCCGGGATTGGCGCGGATATAGACGATGAGTTCGGCGATGGTTTTCGCCGGCACCGCCGGATTGACGATCACGATGTTCGGCACGTAGGCGACCACGGTGACCGGATCGAAGTCCTTCTGGAAATCGTAGGGCAGCGACTTGTAGATGCTGGGCGCGATCGTGTGCGCGATCGTCGCCATGAAGATGGTGTAGCCGTCGGTTGAAGCCTTCGCCGCCTGGCCCGCGCCGAGCGTGCCGCCGGCGCCGCCGATATTTTCGATGATGACGTTCTGGCCGAGCCGCTCGCCGAGCGGCTGCGAGACGATGCGCGCGACGATGTCGGTGGTGCCGCCGGGTGCGAACGGCACGATGATCGTGATCGGGCGCGCGGGCCAATCTTCCGCAGCGCCCGGAGCCACGAGCGCAACGGCGAGCCAAAACGCGACTGCGGCTCTTTTCAATCGTCCCATGGCGCGCCTCCCGTTATTTTTGCGGCGATCTTACGGGCTCCGCGCGCAAGCGCAATTCGCGATTGAGCCCCGCATCAACGTTTGGCCAGCGCCGCGATCGCCTGTTCGGCGGCGGTAACACCCGCCTCGTAGCCGCCATGGGCGGTGGAGAAGTGATGCGGCGAGCAGGCTTCGCCGCCGAAGAAGAGGCGATTGTCGACGGGGGCGGCGAGCTTCGCCCGCGCCGACTCGAAGCCCGGCAGCGCATAGGAATAGGAGCCGCGCGCGAACGGATCGCGCGACCACGACGAGGTCGCGAGCACCCTGAGCCTGGGCCGGAGATCGTTGCCGACGAGGCTCACGATATCGTCGACGGCGAAGGCGCCGAGCGCGCCCGCGCCCGCGTTCTCGAGTTCGCGCGCGAGCTTGCCGCCGAAATAGCTCTCGATCAGCGGCCGCCCCTGCCAGCGGATTTGATGCGTCGCGGCCCCCGCGGGGTGGATGCGGCCGAAGAGCCGCGAATCCGGCGGAAACTTCTCGGCGTCGGCAAGATGCAGAAACGCCTTGTCGGCAAGGCCTAGCGGCAAGCCGCCCGCGGCTTCGAGCTTCTCGGGAAGGGCGGGCGTGAAGCGGATTGCCTCTTCCGCGATCAGTTGCGAGGGCACGGTGATGACCGCGGTCCTTGCCTGCAAATTTCCCCGCGCGGTCTCGATCCGCAATCGTCGGCCGCCGTGATCGATCGTTTTCACCGCGCAATCGAAGACCACCGGCAGCGCCCGCGCGGCAATCGTGATCGCCGTGCCGTAGCCTTCGGCCACGCGCCAGTTCACGCCCGAATCTTCGTAAGCCGCGTAATCGCCGATCGAGGCGCGGTCGAGCTCGACGCCGTTGACATAGGTGCTGATCGCGTTGAGCCAGGCATTCCACTTGCCGCCGGGCTCGAGAAAGTCCGACAGCGGCCGGTCGCGCTGCGTCTCCGCCGCTTTATTAAGGCGCTCGTAGAAGGCGGCGATTTCGGCGCGCCACTCCTCCTGTTCGGCGGCGGAAAATCCGTATTGCAGCGCCGGCTTGCCCCACGGCGGCGGCGAGCGGTCGATGGTGAGGCCTTCTTCCTCGGCGATTTTCGTCCACGGATTGTGATCGGCCGAATGCAGCCAGCCGCAGCCGAGATCGAGCGGAAATCCGTCGACGGTTTTCGTCCAGGCGCGGCCGCCGACGCGGTCCCGCGCTTCGAGCACCACGAAATTGATCTTCGCCGCCGCGAGCCTTCGCCCGGCGCCGACGCCGGCGCTGCCCGCGCCGATCACGGCGACGTCGATTTCGGAGGGAAGCTGCATCGGGGAAAGCTTGTTCTGCGAGGAGACGGACCGGAGCTTTCTATTGTTAAAGCATTTCTGTAGAGGCCGCCTAGGTCCGGTTTCGCGCATTGGAACGAACGGACACGCATCGGCGTTGGGTTTCCGCCTGCGAGGGAGAAGCAACAACAGGCTTCACGCCATGTTGAAAGAACTTTTCGCCCGCTTCTTCCTCATCTTGTTCATCCTGGGTTCATCGACGTCGGTCGCGCACGAAAACGCGGACGCGGCGAAACAGCGCCCGTCGAAGCCGCCGAATACCGGCGATATATCAGCGGAACCATAACTTCCCCCGCTCGTTGGTCCTAGACAAGCGCGTCGCGAACGGCGCGCGGCAAACCATAAGAACCGTGAGAACCGAGAGGAGGTACGTCATGAAAAAGATTGCACTTCCGTTCGTTGCCTTGGGGTTGCTCACGACTCCGGCGCTGATGAACGCGCCGGTGATCAGCAACCCGGCGCACGCCGAGGAAATCGGCATCGGCGTGGGCGTCGGCGTGGACCGTGACCGCGATCGCGACCGGGATCGCGACCGTTGGACGTGGTACCACCGCGACCGCGACCGGGATCGCGACCATCGCGGGTGGTGGTATCGTCACGACCGCGACTGGGACTAACGATCGGCGCGAATAAACGAAAAGCAAAAATGGAAACCCCGGCCGCAAGGCCGGGGTTTTCGTTTCGCAGCAATCTCCGGGTCCGCAATCAATTTCGATCTTTGCGCTTGGCGCCCTCGTAGGTGCTCCAGCTGAATTTGGTGGTCTTCGCCGGCTTGTCGGCCGGCCTCGGCACCAGGCTCTCTTTATCCTCGTCGTCGCTGCCGTAGAAATCGCCGTCGTCGTTTTTCGGCATCAGGAAATTGTTGGGCAGCAGCATCGCGACGATGAAAAACGGCAGCAGCCCGACCATCAGCAAATTCCAGGGCGGCGGGATGAGAATAAGGTGCGGAAGCTCGAAACCGAACATGACTCTTTCTCCTCGCAGGGAGAAAGGCGCGCGTGAGACTCTCCGCTGCTGTCGAACACAACTGTCGACCAACGCCAATGCTGCGCCCGAGTTCCTAACAAAGATGAAATCAGCGGCCGCCGCATAAAAAATCGGCAGCGCTAAAATTTGGACTTCATTAAAATTTGAACGTCGCGGCGGCGGGCGGCTTACCAGACGCCGCCGAAGTAGAAGTCTTTGCCGCCGCAGAAGCCTTTCGGCCGCGGATGGCCGGTCGGATAGCAACAATCGGTGAAATAGAACCAGTCCACCTCTTCATATGCATGGCCGCGGCAGGTGCAGGCGTGGGCGACGCGCTTCATAGGCGCACGCGGCGTGACGCCGAGATCCGCCGCGTTGGCCGCAGGCGGAATGAGCGCCGCGAGCGCGAAAGCGGCGAAACCTGTGGCGACGATCCGGATTTTTGTCACGGCAAAATTCCCGCCGGCTGAATCGGCGGGAACTTTACCCTGTGGATGCGCGCGGCGCCAGCCGTTATGGCGCGCCGCCCAGCGTGGCCGGATTTTGCGAGCAGGTGCCTTCCTCGGGCGGCGCCGACTGCTGGCATTGCTGCCGGCTTTGCCGCGTCTATTGCGCCTTCCCCCTTCGCTTGCGAAAAGCTCCGCGCCATGATCGTGCTCGACGACATTTCCCTCCGCATCGCCGGCAAGCTCCTGCTGGATCACGCCTCCGCGGCGATCCCCGAGCGCGCGCGCGTGGGCCTGGTCGGGCGGAACGGCGCCGGCAAGACCACGCTCTTCCGCGCGATCCTCGGCGAGGTCGAAACCGAGACCGGCTCCATCAACATGCCGGCCCGCGCGCGCATCGGCTGCGTCGCGCAGGAAGCGCCCGCCGGCCCCGAGACGCTGCTCGAGATGGTGCTCGCCGCCGATACCGAGCGCGCGAAACTGATGCACGAGCGCGACACCGCCGCCGACCCGATGCGCATTGCCGAGGTGGAAAATCGCCTGGTCGAGATCGACGCCCATTCCGCGCCCGCGCGCGCGGCGAAGATTCTCGCCGGCCTCGGCTTCGACGAGGCGGCGCAGGCGCGGCCCTGTTCGGAATTTTCCGGCGGCTGGCGGATGCGGGTGGCGCTCGCGGCGCTCCTCTTTTCCGAGCCGGATTTGCTGCTGCTTGACGAGCCCACCAACTATCTCGATCTCGAAGGGACGCTGTGGTTTCAGGATTATCTCGCGCGCTATCCGCACACGGTCCTCCTCATCAGCCACGACCGCGACCTCCTCGACACCTCGGTCTCCTTCATCCTGCATCTCGATCAGAAGAAGCTGAAGCTCTATCGCGGCGGCTTCACGCAGTTCGACCGCCAGCGGCGCGAGCAGCTCGTGGTCGAGCAGAAGGCGCGAAAGCGCCAGGAGGCCGAGCGCGCCCACATGGTCGCCTTCGTCGAGCGCTTCCGCGCCAAGGCCTCGAAGGCGCGCCAGGCGCAATCGCGGATCAAGGCGCTCGCCCGCATGGAGCCGCTCGCGGATCAGGTGGAGGAGGCGCGCGCCGCGATCTCCATCCGGCCGCCGGAAAAGCTGCTGTCGCCGCCGATCATCGTGCTCGACGAAGTGTCGGTCGGCTATGCGCCGGGCAAGCCCGTGCTCCGCGGCCTCGATCTCCGCATCGACGAGGACGACCGCATCGCGCTCTTGGGCCCCAACGGCAACGGCAAGTCCACGTTCGCGAAGCTCTTGTCCGAACGGCTCGCGCCGGAGGCGGGCAAAATCGTGCGCGCGAGCAAATTGCAGATCGCCTATCTCGCGCAGCATCAGCTCGACGAATTGCACGCCGATGAATCGCCGGCCGAGCATGTGCGCCGCCTGATGCCGGGCGCGCCGGAGGCGAAGATCCGCGCCCGCGCCGCCGAGATGGGCTTTTCGGCGGCGGCGGCCGACACCAAGGTGGCGGAGCTCTCCGGCGGCGAGAAGGCGCGGCTCCTCCTCGGGTTGGCTGCGTTTCACGGCCCGCATCTTCTCATTCTCGATGAGCCAACAAATCATCTCGACATCGAGGCGCGCGCGGCGTTGATTTCCGCCGTTAACGATTATCCCGGCGCCGTGGTGCTGGTGAGCCACGACCGGCATTTGCTCGACGCCTGCGCCGACCGGCTGTGGCTCGTCGCCGACGGCACGGTGAAGCCCTATGACGGCGACCTCGATCAATATCGCCGGCAGGTGCTGGGCTCGTCCGGCGCGAGCAAGCTGAACGGCCAAGGAAGAGGAAAGGGAAAAGGCAAACGCGCCGACGGCCCGACGAGCAGCGAGACGCGCGCCGAATTGAAGGCGCTGAAAAAGCGGATCAAGGAGCTGGAATCAGAGGTTACGAAGTTCGAGCGCGAGATCGAGAAGATCGACGCGAAGCTCGCCGACGCGAATTTGCACGCGCAGAATCCGGCGGAAGCGGCTTCGCTGGCCAAGACGCGGGCCGGTGCCGCGCTGGCGCTGGCGAAGGTCGAAGAGGAGTGGCTGGCGGCGAGTGCGCGGGCGGAAGAGTTCGTGGTGTAGGATTTAGATGTAATTGCCTAGGTCGAAAATCAAATCGACTCTAACTGGACTCCGCAACACTTGCCCCGATTGCACCTACGTGGCCTTTGAAGATGAAGGCGTTTTGCTTGCCACATCAAGAATAATTTCTAGTATACGTTGAGATAACCTCAACCGTGGGAAAAGGGGCGGGATAGATGGCTGACGATGTCAGTTTTGAAATTTCAAGAATAATAAACGAAAGCGAAGCGAAGCGCCAATTTAGACTGACGCTTGGTGCCCGTATGATGCTCGAGATTCCGATAGTTGAACTACTCCAACCGGCTTCTTTTGTGAGTCCAAATTATTGGACAATTGTTAAGACGAGTATCAGTCGAATTTTGGATGACATGTATGAAGAAGATTTTCCGGCGCACTTTGCGCGACGAGAATCTAGGGATTCAATCGACGTAATTCAGTCCTTTCATCGGCGCTTCTGTAGCATCCCGCCTTTCTGCGACCGAAATATACTGTGATGCAATAAGTAAATCGAGCTTGAATAATGAGTAGAGAGAAAGGGAAGGAAGACCGAAAGGCCGCCTCCGCGACGTACATCGAGCAAACTAAGTTGCTCGTTACGCTCGCATCCACCTTTCTCATCGCCCCTGCCGGTTTACTTGCGATAATCAAGGACATTCGCGCGGTGGGGATCACTCCGACACAATTTTGTTTGTTTCTGTGGGCCGAAAGTTTTTTTGTTGCTTCCGTCCTGGCTGGTTACGTAGCGTTGGCTTCGCTCGCAGGATCTCAGGACCAAGGAAAATTTAATATCTATCGGACCGCCACTCGAGTCTCCTCACTTCTTCAATTTTTTCTGTATTTAGCGGGTCTTCTGATTTTCGTTTGGCTAGCCACAACATTAATCACGTAAACCGCTGTGATCCTAAGTGAGCGCATCGCTCATTAGAGCAGCGTCGCAATAATAGAAATGTTGGCGGAGAGGGTGGGATTCGAACCCACGGTACGGTTACCCGTACGCCGCATTTCGAGTGCGGTGCTTTCAACCACTCAGCCACCTCTCCGCAGAGGTAACGCGCGGAGAAAACCCCCGCGAAGGTCGGGCGGAACTTATCGAAGCGATCCGGATGGAGCAAGGCGCGGCTTCTCCCCTTGCTCCCGTCGGCAGACGATGCAGACTGCCCCGGCCCGCCGCGAGAAGAGTCAGCCCGCATGCCCCCTGTCCTTCAAATTGTGCTGCTGACGGCGGCCGCCGCCTATTTCGCGTGGCTGGCGCTGGCGGCGCTGCGTTCCGGCAGCGCATGGCTTTATGTGCGCTACAACCGCGACCGGATTTTTTCGCGCCGCGCGAACCCCGCGGCCTACTGGACCGTGGTGGGCTGGTACTGCGTGCTCGCCGCGGTCTTGGCCTTGGGCGTCGTCCTCCGCCTTTTGTGGCTCTGACCGGAACCCTGGCGCCGCGAAAGCGGAAAACTTCGGCAAAGACCGAACCGAACCGGCCTTTTCTTGACAGGTTGCAGCGGGGCCGTCATAAACCCCGCCAATTGCGCGGGCTTGGCCCGCGCGCTTTGTTGAGGGCCCGGCCCTCGCCCAAAAACACGCGGCCTGGCATGCGCAGGCTGCGCAAAATAAGTGGAATCCTGCGATGTTCGCGGTCATCAAGACGGGCGGCAAGCAATACACGGTCGCCGAAGATCAAACGCTCCGCCTCGGCAAGCTCGCGGCGAAGGAAGGCGAGATCGTCACCTTCCCGGTGATGGTGCTCGGCGGCGACAAGCCCTCGATCGGCGCGCCGCTGGTGTCGGGCGCGCTGGTGGCGGCCGAAATCGTCGGGCATGAGCGCGGCGACAAGGTCATCGCCTTCAAGAAGCGCCGCCGCAAGAATTCGCGCCGCAAGCGCGGCTATCGCGACGATTTCACGCTGGTGCGGATCACCGAAATCCTCACCGACGGCAAGCAGCCTTCGAAGACCGCGAAGCCGCGGCCGCAAAAGGCGAAAGCCCCGAAAGCGGAGGGCGAGGAAAAGCCCGCGGCAACAAAAGCAAAGGCGAAGGCGGCAAAGCCGAAAGAAAAAAGCAAAAAGAAGTAATGATTTTGTCGCCGAACTACGTTAGATAGAGAACGACTCGGAGTTAGAGATGGCGCACAAGAAGGCAGGCGGTTCCTCACGCAACGGGCGCGACTCGGCTGGTCGCCGGCTCGGCGTGAAGATTTTTGGCGGCGAATCCGTTTCGCCCGGCAAGATCATCGTGCGCCAGCGCGGAACGAAATGGCATGCCGGCGCCAACGTAGGCATCGGCCGCGACCACACCCTTTTCGCGCTTCAAAACGGCAAAGTTCAGTACCGCACCAAGGCTAAAGACCGCGTCACAGTTTCCGTAGTCCCGATGGAGGCTACGGCCAAGTAACGGCGGAGATCAGCGAGGATCCCGCCGGCGCATGTCGCCCCCGCGGGACCTCCGTAAAACGGGTCCAGGATTTCCGAGGGGGAGACAAAGCGTCTCCCCCTCGCGCATTTCGAAGGAGCCCGTCATGGCGGCCCTACAGATGACTTGCGGTGTTTCCCCGGGACCCTCGAGCACGCCCGTGCTCGAGACCGAGCGGCTGTTCTTGCGCGCGCCCAGGCTCGACGACGCAAAAGCAATCGCCCGTCTCGCCAACAATCGCAAAATCGCCGAGATGACGACGCTGATCCCGCATCCCTACGGGATCGACGACGCCAGGGCCTGGATCGAGTCGCTCTCCGAGGAAAGAAGCGGCTGGACCTTCGCGGTCACCGCCAAGGCCGAAGGCGGCGCGATCGTGGGCGCCTGCGGCTATGGCCGCCGCAACGACGAGCAGCCGGAGATCGGCTACTGGATCGGCGAGCCTTACTGGGGCCGCGGCTACGCCACGGAAGCGGTGCGGGCGGTGATCGATCACCTGTTCAGCGTCACCGATCTCGACGCCGTCGATGCCGGCTGCCGGGTGACGAACCTTGCGTCGCGCCGCGTCATCGAGAAGTGCGGCTTCCAGTGGACGGGGGCGGCGCTCATGCGCGTGCGCGCGCTCGGCGCTTCCGTGCCCGCCGACTGGTTCCGGCTCGAGCGCAAGATCTGGGCGTCGCTCCGCGAATGGGGCAAGAGCGGCCTGCCGAAGATCGCCGTCGAGCGGAAAAAGAGCGTGCGATGAATCTCCTTCGTCATGCCCGGCACTCGGGTCCGGCCTTTGGCCGGCCCAAGTGTAAACCTTGTGCCGGGCATCCACGCCTTTCTTGCTGCAAAGACGTGGATGGCCGGGACAAGCCCGGCCATGACGGTGGAGCCGTCGTTGAAAAATCCCTACGCCACCGGCGGCAAGGCTTCGTCGCTGCCGGTCGCGGCGTTCTCACGCCAGAAGATGAATATTCCGGCGCCGACGATAATCGCGGCGCCGAGAACGAGCAGCGCGCCCGGCACGTCGCCGAAGACGAAATAGCCGAGGATCATCGCCCACAGGATGAACGAGTACTGATAGGGGACGACGACGCTCGCCGGCGCGAGCTTCAGCGAGCGGTTGACGCAGAAAAGCCCGAATATCGCGACGACGCCGAGGAGCGCGAACAGGCCGAGATCGCGGGCGCCCGGCGTCACCCAGCCGAACGGCGCGGTCAGGACGCCGAGCACGAACGTGCTGGCGATTTGTGTCGTCGCCAGCACGATGTCCCGCGTGCCGCGGAGGCTCCTCGTCACCATCATCTGCAGCGCGAAGAGGATGCTGCCGCCGAGCGCGATCAGCGAAGGCATGCCGAAGACCGCGCTCGAGGGGCGCATCGCGATCACCACGCCGGCAAAGCCCATGATAACCGCCGCGCAACGTTTCCAGCCGATGGTCTCGCCGAGCAGGAAGGGCGACAAGGCGGTCACGAAAATCGGCCCCGCGAGATAGAACGTCGTCACGTCGGCGAGCGGCAGATAGCTGACCGCCCAAAAGAAGAAGCCGACCTCGAGCGAAGAAAGCGCGACGCGCAAGAGCTGCAGGCGCGGGCGCAGCATCGCGGCGAAGACGGCGAAGCCCTCGCGGTAGGCCAGGGGCGCGAGCACGCAGAGCGCGGCGGCGCTCCGGATCAAAAGCAATTCGCCGACCGAATAGGTGGCGACCAGCCACTTTCCCAGCGCGTCGTTCAGCGAGAACACGAAGCAGCCGAGAAGCATGAGGCCGATCCCCGCGGCAAGCGCGGATTTTGGGCTCGCGATGCTGCGACTCATGGCTTGCATGGACATGACGCCCGGACCGTTATGACGGCTCTATGGATGTTGTATGACAAAGGCATGTTTCAGGCTGCAACAGCGAGCCACGCCACGCCCCTACTACGTCGTCATGCCCGGCCTTGTGCCGGGCATCCACGCCTTTCTTGTTGCCAAGACGTGGATGGCCGGGACAGGCCCGGCCATGACGAAGAAAGCATGCGATGAAGTTCCTCGATGAAGCCAAGGTCTATGTGCAATCCGGCGCCGGCGGCAACGGCTGCGTTTCCTTTCGCCGCGAGAAGTTCATCGAATATGGCGGGCCGGACGGCGGCGACGGCGGCCGCGGCGGCGACGTCGTCATCGAATGCGTCGACGGCCTCAACACGCTCATCGACTACCGCTACCAGCAGCACTTCAAGGCGCAAAAGGGCGGCCAGGGCATGGGCGCCAATCGCCACGGCGCGCGCGGCGCCGACGCCGTGCTGAAAGTGCCCGCCGGCACCGAGGTCCTCGACGAGGACGGCGAGACGGAGCTTGCCGAACTCTTGAAGGTCGGCGAGCGCGTGGTGCTCCTGAAAGGCGGCAATGGCGGCTTCGGCAACGCGCATTTCAAGTCCTCGACCAACCGCGCGCCGCGCCGCGCCAATCCCGGCCAGCCCAGCGAGGAGCGCACGATCCGCCTGCGCCTGAAGCTGATCGCCGACGCCGGCCTCGTGGGTCTCCCGAACGCGGGCAAGTCCACGTTTCTCGCGGCGGTGACCGCGGCGAAGCCGAAGATCGCGGATTATCCGTTCACCACGCTGCATCCCAACCTCGGCGTCGTGCGCGCCGACGGCCGCGAATTCGTGCTCGCCGACATTCCCGGCCTGATCGAAGGCGCGCATGAGGGCGCCGGGCTCGGCGACCGCTTCCTCGGCCATGTCGAGCGCTGCAACGCGCTCCTGCATCTCGTCGACGTGACCGGCGAGGACGCGGGCACGGCCTGGAAGACCGTGCGCGCGGAGCTGAAGGCCTATGGCGCCAAGCTCGACAAGAAGCCCGAGATCGTCGCGCTCACCAAGGCCGACGCCGCCACCCCCGCACTGCTGAAGAAGCAGAAGGCGAGCCTCAAACGCGCCTGCCGCAAGGAGCCGTTCGTGATTTCGGCGCATTCCGGCAAGGGCGTGAAGGAGGTGCTGCGCGCGCTTTACGCGGTGATCGAAAAGCGCCGCGGCAAGACCGAAACGGAAGACGAGGCAAGACCGTGGCGGCCGTGACCCCCAAGCTCGCGAGCTTCCGGCGCATCGTCGTCAAGGTCGGCTCCTCGCTCCTCGTCGACAGCAAAGCCGGCACGCTCAACGCCGAATGGCTGCGCTCGCTGGTCGAGGATTTGTCGGTCTTCGCCAAGGGCGGCGCTTCGCTCCTGATCGTCTCCTCCGGCGCCATCGCCTTGGGCCGCACGGTGGTGAAGCTTCCCCCCGGCCCGTTGAAGTTGGAAGAAAGCCAGGCGGCGGCCGCCGTCGGCCAGATCGCGCTCGCGCGCGTATGGGCCGAGGTGCTGGCGAATTTCAGCCTCCCCGCCGGGCAAATTCTGTTGACCCTCGGCGACACCGAGGAGCGCCGCCGCTACCTCAACGCGCGCGAGACCATCGGCAAGCTCCTGGAGCTCGGCGCCGTGCCGGTCATCAACGAGAACGACACGGTGGCCACCACCGAGATCCGCTACGGCGACAATGACCGCCTCGCCGCCCGCGTCGCCACCATGATGAGCGCGGACTTGCTTATTCTGTTGTCGGACATCGACGGGCTTTATTCGGCGCCGCCGCACGACGATCCGTCCGCCAAGCTCATTCCCGTCGTGCCGCGCGTCACCGCCGAGATCGAGGCAATGGCCGGCGATCCCGCTTCCGAGCTCGCGCGCGGCGGCATGCGCACCAAGATCGAGGCGGCGAAAATCGCCACATCCGCCGGCACGCACATGGTGATCGCGTCCGGCCGCACGCTGCATCCGGTGCGGCGGATCGCGGAAGGCGCGGCCTGCACCTGGTTTCTCACGCCCGCGAACCCCGTCACCGCGCGGAAAAAATGGATCGCCGGCGCCTTGGAGCCGAAGGGCGCGATCCACGTCGACGCCGGCGCCGTCGCCGCGCTCCGGCGCGGCAAGAGCCTCTTGCCCGCGGGCGTGGTTAGGATCGCCGGCGCCTTTGCCCGCGGCGACGCGGTCCTCATCCGCGGCCCCGAGGGCGTCGAAATCGGCCGCGGGCTCGTCGCCTATGACAGCGCCGACGCCGAGCGCCTGATCGGCCAGAACAGCGAGCGCATCGAGGCGATTTTGGGCTATCGTGGGCGCTCGGAAATGATCCATCGCGACGACTTGGCGCTCGCGGGAGAGTGAGAGCATGGAAGCGCGGCTGGAATCGGTCGAAACGGGCGGCGATATCGCGCAATTGATGCGCGGCATTGGCGCGCGCGCCCGCGCCGCCGCCCGCGTTTTGGCCCTCGCCGCGCCTGCGCGAAAATCCGCGGGCCTCCGCGCGGCAGCGGCTGATCTGCGCGAAAATTCAGCCGCCATCCTCCGCGCCAACGCCGAGGATTTCGACGCCGCGCGGCGCGAAAACGCGACCGCCGCCTTCCTCGACCGCCTCATGCTCGATGAAAAACGCGTCGCCGCCATGGCCGACGGCATCGACGCCGTCGCTCTCGTCGCCGATCCGGTCGGCGAAGTGATCGCCAGCTGGCAGCGTCCGAACGGATTGAAGATCGAGCGCGTGCGCACGCCGCTCGGCGTCGTCGCGGTCGTCTATGAAAGCCGCCCCAACGTCACCGCCGATGCCGGCGCGCTTTCGATCAAGGCCGGCAACGCCGTGATCCTGCGCGGCGGCTCCGAAAGCTTCCGCTCGGCGCGCGCGATTCACGCCGCGATGGCGAAGGGTCTCGCGCGCGAAGGTCTGCCCGCCGACGCCTTGCAGCTCGTGCCGACGCGCGACCGCGCCGCCGTCGGCTTTCTGCTTGCGGGCCTTGACGGCATGGTCGACGTGGTGGTGCCGCGCGGCGGCAAGAGCCTCGTCGGCCGCGTGCAGGCGGAGGCGCGCGTTCCCGTCTTCGCCCATCTCGAAGGCGTCTGCCACGTCTATGTGCATGCGCCCGCCGATCTCGACATGGCGAAGAAGATCGTCTTGAACGCGAAGATGCGGCGCACCGGCGTCTGCGGCGCCGCCGAAACGCTGCTCGTCGACAAGAGGCTTGCTTCCTCGCATCTGAAGCCCCTCGTGCAGATGCTGATCGACGCCGGCTGCGAGGTGCGCGGCGATCCGGAGACGCGAAAAGTCGATGCCCGCGTCGTTCCCGCCACCGCCGAGGATTGGTCCACCGAATATCTCGACGCCATTATCACCGTCGGCGTCGTCGACGGCTTGCACGCGGCGATTGCCCATATCGACCGCTACGGCTCGCATCACACCGATTCGATCATCACCGGCGACCAGAAAGCCGCGGAGATTTTTCTCAACGAGGTCGATTCCGCGATCGTCCTGCACAACGCCTCGACCCAGTTCGCCGATGGCGGCGAATTCGGCTTCGGCGGCGAGATCGGGATCGCCACCGGCCGTCTGCACGCGCGCGGACCCGTGGGCGCCGAGCAATTGACCTCGTTCAAGTACCGCATCCACGGCAACGGACAAACCCGGCCCGGATGAGATCTCGCAGCCGGAAACGGAAACCCGTCCGCAGGCCGCGCGGCACCGGCAACAAGCGCGCCCCGCTCACCGAACGCATTCCGTTTCCGATCGCGCTGCCCGGCATGCGCGTCGGCCTCTTCGGCGGCACCTTCAATCCGCCGCATGACGCCCATCGCGCCGCGAGCCTCTTGGCCTTGAAACGCCTCGGCCTTGACCGCGTCTGGTGGCTGGTGACGCCGGGCAATCCGTTGAAGGACAACCACGCGCTGCCGCCGCTCGCCAAGCGAATCGAAATGAGCCGCAAGGCGATGGCGCATCCCGCCGTCGAGGTGACCGGCATTGAAGCCGCCCTTCATACGCACTTCACCGCCGACACTGTCGCCAAGTTAAAAGCTCGTTATCCCCACGTTCATTTCGTTTTCGTGATTGGCGCCGATAATCTCGCGGGATTCCATCGCTGGAAGAATTGGCGCGCGCTTGCAAACATGATCCCGATCGCCGTGATCGACCGTCCGGATTACGACCTGTCGGCACTCTCGACGCCCGCCGCCAGCGCCCTCGCCCGCGCCCGTATCGACGAAAGTGACGCCCCCCTGCTTCCGCTCTTGCGCCCGCCGGTATGGGTTTTCCTCCACGGCTTGAAATCGGAATTGTCGTCCACCGCGCTCCGGGCGGCGAGAACGGCGAAAAAGCGAAAGGGTTGAAAATCCCGACGATGACCCGATATGTTCGGAAAGTATCCGGCGGCAAGGTGATTCGCCGCCGGCCCGCGAGCGGAAGCAAAGGTAAACAAGCCCTGGCCAGCCAGCGCGTAGCAGTTGCCCGTAAGTCCCAGGCGGAGGCCGCCGGCACGCGTCCTTCCTCCGAAGAGATGCTGAAGACCATTCTCGCGCGGCTCGACGATCAAAAGGCCACCGAAACCATCCGTATCGATCTCAAAGGCAAGACGACGATCGCCGACTACATGGTGGTCACCTGCGGGCGTTCGCACCGCCATGTCGGCGCGATCGCCGAGAACGTCGTCGAGGCGCTTGCAAAGCGCGGCGTTTCCGGCGTGCGCATCGAAGGCCTGCCGCATTGCGACTGGGTTCTCATCGACGCCAGCGACGTGATCGTGCACGTGTTCCGCCCCGAGGTGCGCGAATTCTACAATCTCGAAAAAATGTGGGCGCGCGCCCGTTCCGCGAAATCCTGAGTACAAGCGCGAGAGCCTGCGATGCGCTTGCGAATCGCGGCGGTGGGGCGGCTGAAGGCCGGCCCCGAGCGCGAGTTGCTCGATCGTTACCTCAAGCGCGCGAACATGAGCGGCAAGCCCGTGAATCTCGCCCCGCTCGAAGCGGTCGAAGTCTCCGAGAGCAGCGCCCGGCGCCCGGCCGACCGCATGGCGGAAGAAGCCAATGCCCTCAAGAAATGGTCGATATCGGGGGCGCGCCGCGTCGTTCTCGATGCCCGCGGCAAGAACCTGACCAGCGTCGATTTTGCCAAACGGCTTGTCGCCTTTCGCGACGCGGGCGCGCCAGCCACGCTTTTTATCATCGGCGGCGCCGACGGCCTCGCAGATGAGGTCCGCGCCGGGGCCGATCTTATTCTGGCCTTCGGGGCCGCAACGCTGCCCCACCAGCTCGTGCGTATTCTGCTCGCGGAGCAAATTTATCGGGCCTTAACGATCCTCCTGGACCATCCCTACCATCGCGCCTGAAGCCGCCGCATCCGGGCCGCACCAAAGCCAGATCGCAATGGCAGAATGCACCTTATGATTCGTGTCTTTCGCAGCTTGGTCGCGCTCGCCTGCTTTGCGGCACCGCTTGCCGCGAGCGCTCAGGCGCCGCAATCGCCGGCCGCCAACGCCAAGGAAATCGAGCGAAGCGAGCGGCTGCATGAACTCGATGCCCTGATCGGCAGCCTGCAACACTCCCGCGAAGGGGAAGCCAAGCTCAGAACCGAGATCGACGCGATCAAGAACGACCGCAAGAAATTCTCGCAGGATCTCCTGGATACCGCCGCTCGCATTCGGGCCACCGAAGCCAAAATCGGCGACGCGGAAAAGCGCCTTGCCCCTCTTGATCAACGCGAGGCTGATCTGAAGAAATCGCTTGCCGGTCGCGAGGCGGTTCTGACGGAAGTTCTTGCCGCACTCGAGCGGCTGGGCCTTGCTCCTGCCCCGGCTTTGGTACTGCAGACAGAAAATACGCTCGAATCAGTGCGCTCGGCGATTCTCCTCGGCGCCGTGATTCCGGAATTGCGCAGCGAGACGGAGAAAGTCGCTTCCGATCTTTCCGAACTCGCGCGGGTACGGCGGGATATCGCAACCGAACGCGATTCGCTGACCCAAAGCCGCACCTTGCTCGCCGAGGACCAACGCCGGATTTCGGCCCTTATCGACGAGCGCCAGCGCCAGCAAAGCGAGAGCGAGAAAGCGTTGGAGAGCGAACGTAGCCGCACGCAGGCGCTCGCCAAGCAGGTCGAAACGGTTCAAGATCTCGTGAGTCGCATGGAGAGCGAAATCGCCGCGGCCGCGCGCGCCGCGGAGGCCGCCCGGCGCGAGGATGCCGACCGCGCAGCGAACGCCATGATCACGCCCGATCCTGCCCGTACGGCACCTGTGGTTCCCTTCCTGCAGACCAAGGGAAAACTTGCTTTACCCGTCATTGGCAGAAAACTGCATGAATATGGTGCGGCGAATGGCCTCGGTGGCACCGAAAAGGGGCTTTCGCTCGCGACTCGCCCCGGAGCGCAGGTCAGCGCCCCTTGTGACGGTTGGATCGTTTATGCCGGAAATTTCCGCAATTATGGCCAACTCTTGATCATTAATGCGGGCGGTGGATATCATATCTTACTGGCTGGCATGGAACGGATTACCGTCGATCTCGGGCAGTTTGTCCTTGCGGGCGAGCCCGTGGCGGTGATGGGTAGCGGACCTCGGGTGGCCGCAGTCTCATTCGGCTCTTCTGACCCGATCCTATATGTCGAGTTCCGCAAGGACGGAAACTCGATCGATCCATCCCCCTGGTGGGCGACAACCGAAGACGAAAAGGTACGCGGATGATGCGCAAGACTTCTCTATTTTTCCTCGGAGCCGGAGCCGGTGCCTTGTTCGCGCTTTTGGCTCTCCAGCCACGCGTCCTCATGGGCGCTCCCGCCGAAGCGGCGGGCTCGGACACCTATCGGCAGCTCAACCTGTTTGGCGACATTTTCGAGCACGTGCGTGCGCAATATGTCGAGAAGCCGGATGATGCGAAGCTGATCGAGTCCGCGATCAACGGCATGTTGAGCTCGCTCGACCCCCACTCCGCCTTCCTTGATGCCAAGAATTTCCGCGACATGCAGACACAGACGCGCGGTGAATTTGGCGGCCTCGGTATCGAAGTCACCATGGAAGACGGCGTCGTAAAGGTCGTTTCTCCGATGGACGGAACGCCCGCGGCGCGCGCCGGCGTCCAGCCGAACGATCTCATCACCCATCTCGACAACGAGCCCGTCAAAGGCCTCACACTCGAACAGGCCGTCGAGAAAATGCGCGGGCCGGTGAATTCGTCCATTCAGCTGCGGATTTCCCGCAAGGGCGTCGAAAAGCCGGTCGAGGTAAAGATCGTTCGCGAGATCATCTCGATCAAGAACGTGCGTTCCCGTGTCGAGGGCAACGACGTCGGCTATATCCGCATCACCAGCTTCCAGGGCGAGCGCACGCTCGAACAATTGAAGGCTGGCGTGGCCGATATCAACCGCGATATCCCGGCCGACAAGCTCAAGGGCTACATCGTTGACCTCCGCAACAACGGCGGCGGCCTGCTCGATCAGGCGATCGCCGTTGCCGACGCCTTCCTTGAGCGCGGCGAGATCGTATCGACCCGCGGCCGCAATCCGGAAGACACGCAACGGCACAATGCCCGGCCTGGTGACATCACCAATGGCAAACCGCTGATCGTTTTGATCAATGGTGGCTCGGCCTCGGCCTCCGAAATCGTCGCCGGCGCGTTGCAGGATCACAAGCGTGCGACGGTTCTCGGCAGCCGCTCGTTCGGCAAGGGCTCGGTGCAAACCGTGATCCCGATCGGATCGTTCGGCGCGCTCAAGCTCACGACCGCGCGCTACTACACGCCGTCGGGCCGCTCGATCCAGGCCAAGGGCATCTCGCCCGATATCGAACTCATCCAGGATTTGCCGGATGAGCTCAAAGGCAAGGTCGAGACGCGCGGTGAGTCGTCCTTGCGCGGCCATCTCAAGAACGGCGACGAACAGGAAGAACAGGCGGGCTCGCCCGCCTATGTTCCGCCGGATCCGAAGGACGACAAGCAGCTCTTGCTGGCGCTCGACCTCCTGCGTGGCGTCCAGCGCAATTCGGCCTTCCCGCCGAATCCGAAGGGGGCGATCCCGAACTGAGGCCCCCTCTCGGGGAAAGAAAAACCAAGCCCCGCCCGAACTTCGGGCGGGGCTTTTGCTTTTCGATCGCGCCGCGCTGCCGTTTTAACCTGCCATTAACCATCCGATCCCGATCTTCGGCTGATTTCCCGCGCTTGCCGGAAGCGTGGCAGGTCTGCTTGTCGAAGGAGACCGATAGTGGCGGACGATCTCGGCCTTCCCCTCGGAACGGGCGTGCGGCGCCAGCCGCTGCTGCCGATACCGCCGCTCCTTTTGCTTGCGGGCGCGCTTGGACTCTTCGTCGTGACCGTTCTCGGCTGGCTCATCTTTGTGAAAGATCCGCATGGCGGCGAGCCTTTCGCCCTCGTCGCGATCGAGAAGGCAACGGCGAAGCAAAAAGACGATCCCGTGCTCGCTCCTGCCGCGCCCGTCCGCGATCCTGCCGACAACAAGGCGGCCGCGACGCTCGCCGGCGCACGAACCGTCACCATCATCGACGGCAAGAGCGGCGCCCGCCAGGAGGTTGTCGTACGCAATGTCGATCCGGTGGCGGCATCGATCGCAGCCAACCTGCAAGCCGGCCTTGAAGGAAATCTTGCCGACTCGCGGCTCGTCGAGGTCTCCCGCCACGGCGCGATCCCGCGCATAGGAACCGACGGCGCGCGTCCGCTCGACGTCTATGCAAGTACCGCCGCCGCCGCGGCCGACCGCAAATTGCCCCGCATCGCCATCGTCGTCGGCGGTCTCGGGATCGGCGCCAGCACGACCGCGGAAGCGATCGGCAAGCTTCCCGATTCCATCACGCTCGCCTTTGCGCCCTATGGCAGCGATCTTTCGCGCTGGACCGCGCGCGCGCGCAGTTCCGGCCATGAGATCGTGTTGCAATTGCCGATGGAGCCCTTCGACTATCCGGATAACGATCCCGGCCCGCAAACACTCCTCTCGAATCTCACCGCCGAGCAAAACACCGACCGCTTGCATTGGATGCTGGCGAGAACGCAAGGCTATGTCGGCGTCATGAATTACATGGGCACGCGGTTTACTTCGAACGAATCGGGACTCGCGCCCGTGCTCCGTGACATTGCCAAGCGCGGGCTTCTCTATCTCGATGACGGCTCTTCGCCGCGGAGCGTCGCGCTGCAAACTGCCGGCGCGGCCAAGGCCCCGTTCATTAAAGCCGATCTCGTGATCGATGCCGCCGCGAACTGGGCCGACATCGACGCCGCGCTGGCCAAGCTCGAGACGATTGCAGCCGAACGGGGCGTAGCCGTGGGCACCGCGAATGCCTTGCCGCTTTCGATCGAGCGCATCGCACTCTGGGCGAAAGCCGCCAAGGAACGCGGCATTCGCATTGTACCCTTGAGTGCGATCCTGCCGAGGGCTAAGCAGAGCTGAACCCTTTCAGCCCAAGCGTTCCAATGCCGAAATACGAAGAGCTTTCCTACCGGCCCTGCGTCGGCATGATGCTTCTCAACCGCGAGGGGCTTGTGTTCATCGGCCGCCGCACCAGCGGGCCCGAGCATGTGGATGCGGTCCATTCCTGGCAAATGCCGCAGGGCGGCCTCGACCAGGGTGAGGATCCCTATCAGGCGGCGCTCCGCGAGCTTTATGAGGAAACGAGCGTGCGCTCGGTGGCGCTGCTTGCCGAAGCGAAGGACTGGTACGCCTACGACCTTCCGCCCTCCCTCGGGCGCAAGGCGTGGAAGGGAAAATATCGCGGCCAACGGCAGAAGTGGTTTGCGCTCCGCTTTTTGGGCAATGAAAAGGAAATCAACGTCCTTCACCCGCCGGACGGGCACAAGCCGGAATTCGTCGAATGGCGTTGGGAAAAAATGGAGCGCCTGCCGGCGCTGATCATCCCGTTCAAGCGCAAGGTCTACGAGCAGGTGGTGAAGGAGTTTTCCCGCTTCAGTGGGAAGCCGGGATGACCGCGCCGAGCTGCCCGCGAACCTGTTTCAGCTGATCGACGCGCTCCGCCGCGCGATCGCGCGCGGCGCCTTCCTTGGCTTCCGCGAGCCGCGCTTCCGCCGCCTCGATCTCCTTTTGCAGCGCGTCGGCGTCGAGTTCATCGACGGGAACCGCCAATTCGGCAAGCACCGTAAGGCCCGACGGATTCACTTCGGCAAAGCCGTCGCGGACGAAGAGGCGCTTGGCGCTGCCGGCTTCACGGATCGTGAGAATGCCCGGACGCAGCGCCGCGATCAGCGGCGCGTGGCCCGCAAGCACGCCGAAATCGCCCTCGGCGCCGGGAACATCCACCTGCTCGACCTCGCCGGAAAAGACGAGGCGCGCGGGCGAGGCCAGTTCAAAGGGGAAAGTCGCCATGGCTCAGTTCAGAGCTTGATCTTGCCGCTGTCGACCGCAAAGCCGAAGCCGAGGCCGAGAATGCCGCCAACCAGCGCGAGCAGCGCGATGTGGCGCGTCTGGGTCGGGGTGAGCGCGTCGTCCGGCCGGCCAAGGCCCTTGCCGGTAACCTCGATGTTCAATCGTCCGATTCTGATCTCGGCGGATTCCGGCCGCGTGAGATAGCCGATGAGTCCGCCGAGCACGATCCCCAGCACGAGGAACAGAACCTTCGGATTCCTCATCGACATCGACAACCTCCACGGTTGCATTACGCCGCTTCCGCCGCGAGCTTCTTGCCCTTTTCGACCGCCTCTTCGATGGTGCCGACCATGTAGAAGGCGGCTTCGGGCAGGTGATCATACTTGCCTTCGATGAGACCTTTAAAGCCCTTGATCGTATCGGCAAGGTCCACGAGCTTGCCCGGCGCGCCGGTGAACACCTCGGCGACATGGAACGGCTGCGACAGAAAACGCTCGATCTTGCGCGCGCGCGCGACCGTCAGCTTGTCTTCTTCCGACAACTCATCCATGCCGAGAATGGCAATGATGTCCTGCAGCGCCTTGTAGCGTTGCAGCACTTGCTGCACCTGCCGCGCGACGGCGTAGTGTTCCTCGCCGACGACCAACGGCGACAGCATGCGCGAGGTCGAATCGAGCGGATCCACCGCCGGATAAATGCCCTTCGCCGCGATGTCGCGCGAAAGCACCGTGGTGGCGTCGAGATGCGCGAATGAAGTCGCGGGCGCGGGATCGGTGAGGTCGTCGGCGGGCACGTAGATCGCCTGCACCGAAGTCACAGAGCCTTTGGTCGTGGTGGTGATGCGCTCCTGTAGCGCGCCCATGTCGGTCGCAAGCGTCGGCTGATAGCCCACCGCCGACGGAATGCGGCCGAGGAGCGCCGACACTTCCGAGCCCGCCTGGGTGAAACGGAAGATATTGTCGACGAAGAACAAGACGTCCTGGCCCTGATCGCGAAAGTATTCCGCGACCGTCAGCCCCGTAAGGCCGACGCGGGCACGGGCGCCGGGCGGCTCGTTCATCTGGCCATAGACGAGCGCGCATTTGGAGCCCGCGGCCGAGCCGTTATTCTTTTTCGGGTCTACGTTCACTTTCGACTCGATCATCTCGTGATAGAGGTCGTTGCCCTCGCGCGTGCGCTCGCCGACACCGGCGAACACCGAATAGCCGCCATGGGCTTTCGCGACGTTGTTGATCAATTCCTGAATGAGCACGGTCTTGCCGACGCCGGCACCGCCGAAGAGGCCGATCTTGCCGCCGCGCGCGTAGGGCGCGAGCAAATCGACGACCTTGATGCCGGTGACGAGAATCTGCGCTTCGGTCGATTGCTCGGTGTAGGCGGGCGTCGGCTGGTGAATGGCGCGATGCTCCGTCGCCTTCACCGGACCCGCCTCGTCCACCGGCTCGCCGATCACATTGATGATCCGGCCCAAGGTGACATCGCCGACGGGAACCATGATCGGCTGGCCAGTGTCGGAGACTTCCTGGCCGCGCACGAGACCTTCGGAGGAGTCCATCGCCACCGTGCGCACGGTCGATTCGCCGAGATGCTGCGCCACTTCGAGCACGAGCCGCTGACCCTGGTTCTTCGTTTCCAGCGCATTCAGGATTTCCGGGAGATGCCCGTCGAACTTCACGTCGACGACAGCGCCGATCACCTGGGTGATGCGTCCGACTTTATTGGTTGCGGGGCTTGCCATGTCGGTCCTCTACTGAACGGGTTAGAGCGCTTCGGCGCCGGAAATGATTTCGATCAGTTCCTTGGTGATCATCGCCTGGCGCGTACGGTTATAGGTGATGGTTTGCTTGCGGATCATGTCGCCCGCATTGCGGGTGGCGTTGTCCATCGCGCTCATGCGCGCGCCCTGCTCGGAGGCGGCGTTTTCCAGGAGCGCGCGGAAAATCTGAGTCGCAATGTTGCGCGGCAAGAGCTCCTTCAGAATCTCTTCCTCTTCCGGCTCATATTCGTAGACCGCGCCGTTGCCGCTTTCCTTCTTTTCCGGAAAGACCGGCGGGATGATCTGCTGCGCGGTGGGAATTTGCGCGATCACCGATTTGAACTTGGAATAGAACAGGGTGCAGACGTCGAACGCGCCTTGTTCGAACAACGCCACGATCTTCTCGCCGATGCCTTCGGCGTTCTCGTAGCCGAGCGTACGTACGCCACGGAGCTCTATCGTTTCGACGACCTGTTTTTCGTATTGCCGCTTGAGTTGATCATAGCCCTTGCGGCCGACACAGAAAATCTTGACCTCTTTGCCCTCGGCGGCAAGCGAAGCCGCGCGCTCCCTCGCAAGCCGTACGATCGAGGAGTTGAACGCGCCGCAAAGCCCGCGCTCGGCGGTGCAGACGAGCAGAAGATGCACGTCGCTCTTGCCGCTGCCGATCAAAAGCTTTGGCGATTCCGGCGAGGGCGTGATGCTCGCGGCGATATTGCCCAGCACCTTTTCCATGCGCTCGGCATAGGGCCGCGCCGCTTCCGCCGCCGATTGCGCGCGCCGAAGCTTCGCCGCGGCGACCATCTGCATCGCCTTGGTGATCTTCTGCGTCGCCTTCACCGAGGCGATGCGGTTGCGGAGGTCCTTGAGGCTCGGCATCGGCGATCAATCCTTCAAGCAAACGCCTTGGCGTAGCCGTCGACCGCGCTCTTGAGCTTGCCGGCGGTGGCATCGCTCAGGTCGCTTGTCTTGCGAATGTCATCGAGAATTTCGGCGTGCTTGGACCGCAGAAGGCCGAGCAAGCCATCTTCGAACGCCTTCACGCGATTGACCGGCAAGGGATCGAGATAGCCATTCACGCCGGCATAGATCACCACGACCTGCTCTTCCATCTTGAGCGGCGAAAATTGCGCCTGCTTCAAAAGCTCCGTCAGCCGCGCCCCGCGGTTCAAAAGACGCTGCGTCGTCGCATCGAGGTCGGAGCCGAACTGGGCGAAGGCCGCCATCTCGCGATATTGGGCGAGCTCTCCCTTGATGCGGCCGGCGACTTTCTTCATGGCCTTGGTCTGCGCCGAGGAACCGACGCGCGACACCGAAAGTCCGACATTCACCGCCGGACGAATGCCCTGATAGAAGAGATCAGTCTCGAGGAAGATCTGGCCGTCGGTGATCGAAATGACGTTGGTCGGGATGTAAGCAGAGACGTCGTTCGCCTGCGTTTCGATCACTGGAAGCGCCGTGAGCGAGCCCCCTTTGTTCGCGTCATTGAGCTTCGCCGCGCGCTCGAGGAGCCGTGAGTGGAGGTAGAACACGTCGCCGGGATAGGCCTCGCGACCGGGCGGCCGGCGCAAGAGCAGCGACATCTGGCGGTAAGCGACCGCCTGTTTCGAAAGGTCGTCGTAGAAGATCACCGCGTGCATGCCGTTGTCGCGGAAATATTCGCCCATGGTGCAGCCGGCGAACGGCGCCAGGAACTGCATCGGCGCGGGATCGGAAGCGGTCGCGGCGACGATGATCGAATAGTCGAGCGCGCCGTTCTCCTCCAGGACCTTCACGAATTGGGCAACGCTCGAACGCTTCTGTCCCACCGCCACATAAACGCAGTAGAGCTTGATCTTTTCGTCGTTCGATTGGTTGAGCGGCTTTTGGTTGAGGATGGTGTCGAGGATGATCGCCGTCTTGCCGGTCTGGCGGTCGCCGATAACGAGCTCACGCTGACCGCGGCCGATCGGGATCAGCGCGTCAATCGCCTTCAGGCCCGTCGCCATCGGCTCATGCACCGACTTTCTCGGAATGATGCCGGGCGCCTTCACGTCGACGCGCTTGCGCTCCTTCGCCTTGATCGGCCCCCTGCCGTCGATGGGATTGCCGAGCGCGTCGACGACGCGGCCGAGCAATTCCTTGCCGACCGGCACGTCGACGATCGCGCGCGTGCGCTTGACGGTTTGGCCTTCCTTGATGTCGCGGTCGGAACCGAAGATGACGATACCGACATTGTCGCTTTCCAAGTTGAGCGCCATGCCGCGGATGCCGTTCTCGAACTCGACCATTTCGCCGGCCTGCACGTTGTCGAGACCAAAGACGCGGGCGATGCCGTCGCCGACCGACAGCACCTGGCCGACCTCGCTGACCTCGGCCTCCTGGCCGAAATTCTTGATCTGGTCCTTCAGGATCGCGGAAATTTCCGCGGCACGGATATCCATCACTGAACCTCTTTCATCGCGAGCTTGATCGAATTGAGCTTGGTTTTGAGCGAAGCATCCACCATGCGGCTGCCGAGCTTGACGATCAAGCCGCCAATGATCGTCGGATCGACGCGAACGTCGAGCATGACGTCTTTTTTCAGGGTAGCGCTCATGAGCGCTGCTTTTAGCGCATTCAGATGATTTTCAGGCAACGGTTCCGCCACCGTCACCTCGGCGCGGGTCTCGCCCTTGTGGCGGGCGACGAGGGCGCGAAACACCCTTATCATTTGGCCTACGGCGAAGAGACGTCGCTTCTCGGCGACGATGCCGAGGAATTTCGCCGCGAGCCCGCCGATTTCCGCCTTTTCGAGAATCGCCGCGAGCGCGTTTTTCTGTTCCTCGGCGGTGAATACCGGGCTCTTCACCAAGCGCTGCAAATCTTTGCTGTCTTCGACCAGCGCGTCGAAGCGGTCGAGATCGGCCCTGACGGAATCAAGCGACTTTTGCTCGAGCGCGAGCTCGTAAAGCGCGGTCGCATAACGGCCCGCCATGCCGGATACGATCGGTTCGTCAGCCACGATCAATCTCTCGGGTGCGCTCCGCGCCTAGGGAGACGCGGCGGAGGCCCAAAAATCCAACGGAGTGTCGATGGAAGAGGATGCGGCGCCCCGCGCTCCTCTCGAAGCCGGCGGTTCACTAACATAGCTTCTTGCCGTGGGGCAATTGTAAGCGGATGGCTTTTTCTTCGGTTCTTAGCGCTCGAATCAGCCCCATTCAGCCGCGCTTCTTGACATTTAGATATATCGAAAGATATATTAGTGACAGTTATATCTATAGCTATGTCTAGCAGGAGAGAAACATGTTTGGAATGAGAGGTTACGGCCACTCGTGCGGTTCCCATTGGGCCGCCGGCCGTCATGGCCATCGCGGTTACGGACCCGGTTTCGGCTGGGGCCGCGGGCGCGGGCCGGGCGGCGGCGATTTCTTCCGTGTCGGCCGCATGCTGGCACAAGGAGACTTGAAGCTGCTCGTGCTTGCCCTGATCGCGGAACAGCCGCGTCACGGCTACGAGATCATCAAGGTGATCGAGGAGAAGACGAGCGGCTGGTACAGCCCGAGCCCGGGTGTCGTTTATCCCACGCTCACCTATCTCGAAGAGGCGGGCTATCTCGCCTCCGAGAGCGAGGGCAGCAAGAAGCTCTACCGCATCACGCCCGAGGGCGAGAGCTATCTCAAGTCGAACCGCGACATCGTCGACGTGGTGCTCGACCGGCTCGCCGCCATCGGCCGCAAGATGGCGCGGATGCGCCGCGCCTATGGTGGCGACGACAGCGACCGCTCCGGCCTGCCGCAGGTGGTCGGCGCCGCGATCGCCAATCTGAGCGAGACAGCAGGCAAGCGGCTTGAAGGTGACGCCGGCACCGAGGCGAAGATCGTCGAGATCCTGATGCGCGCGGCGAACGACATCAAGAACACCTGAACGGACGGCCCGGGCGTTTGCTTCCGGCCGCCTTTGCCCGGCGCTCACGATAGGATCGGCTTCTTGTCGTTCCTCTGCCGGTATGACTTGGGCGACCTCTTTTTGCCGGCAAGTTCTTCGCTCCAGTAGAAGCGCCCGAATTCGGCGCGAGCGACATTGGCGGCGAATTGCGCCTGCTCCTTTGCCTCGTCTCTCGGCCGTTGCGGTCGCGGCCGGATTTGCCCGTTCGGGCCGGGCACGGGAGCTGTCTTTTCTGCCCGCAACCGCTCCCGCCATTTCAACGCTTCGGCATGGGCCAGAGCCAGCTGCTCCGGCGTCAACCGCAGCGGCCTCTTCTTGCGGCCGTTGCCGCGATGTTCATGGAATTTCAAATCCCTCTCCTTTCGTGGACGCGAAATTCGCGTCCGCACGCGCAACACCGGGTGCGGGATGCACCTCGGCTGTTGTCGCGGATCGAAAGGAGTGGGTGAGCTAGCTCATGCGGGACGTGATGCTGGGAGAGGGCGGCCGAATTAGGGCAGCGCGACCTAGAGAAAGCTTTGTGGATCGACGTCGACGATGACGCGCACACTGCCTTTCGGCTTCGGCAGGGCCGCGAGCCATTCGCGCAGATAGCCGGAAAGATCGAAGTTGCGCGGCGATTTTGCCAGGAGCCGCCAGCGGTGGCGGCCGCGGATCAGTCCGAGCGGCGCTTCCGCTGGCCCTAGCACACGCACGCCTTCCGCCTGCGGCGCGGCCGCCGCAAGCTTCCGTGCATGCGCTTCGGCCGCGGGCTTATCGGCCGCCGATACGATGAGGCTCGCGAGCCGGCCGAATGGCGGCAGACCTGCCTCTTCGCGCGCGGCGATCTCGCAATCATAGAAAGCCTTGCGATCGCCGGCGATCAGCGCCGCCATGACCGGATGCTCCGGGTGATAGGTCTGCAACAACCCTTTCCCCGCCGCCGCCTCCCGCCCGGCTCGGCCAACCACCTGATGCAGCAATTGAAATGTCCGTTCGGCGCCGCGCGGGTCGCCCTGGCTCAATCCGAAGTCGGAATCGATCACACCGACGAGCGCGAGCCCCGGAAAATGGTGCCCTTTGGCGACGAGTTGCGTGCCGATCACGATATCGGTCTCGCCCTTGGCGATCGATTCAAGTTCGGCCTTCAGCCGCTCGACGCCGCCCGCGAGATCGCTCGACAAAACGAGCGTGCGTGCTTGCGGAAACAGCGTGCGCGTTTCTTCTTCCAATCGCTCGACACCGGGACCGAGCGCTACGAACGAATCCGCCGTCCCGCACTTTGGGCAGGCGGGCGGCATCGGCGTCTCGAAGCCGCAATGATGGCAGACGAGCCGCTTGCGATGACGGTGCTCCACCAGCCAAGCGTCGCAATTCGGACAGCGCAAGCGATGTCCGCAAGCGCGACAGAGCGTAAGCGGCGCGTAGCCGCGCCGGTTCAGGAACAAAAGCGCCTGCTCGCCGCGCGCGAGCGTCTCGCCGATGGCACCCTCAAGCCGCGGCGCGATCCAGCGCCCGCGTGGCGGCCCCTCTTTTCGTAGGTCGATGGTCGTGAGCGGCGGAATTTGACTGCCGCCGAAGCGCTCGGGCAATTCGAGCCGCCGGTAACGCCCGCGCCGCGCATTGACCTCGGTTTCGATCGAAGGTGTCGCCGAGGCGAGCACCACCGGCACTTTGGCGATTTGCCCGCGCACCACCGCCATGTCGCGCGCGTGATAGTGCACGCCGTCTTCCTGCTTGTAGGCGGGGTCGTGCTCTTCGTCGACGACGATCGCGCCGAGATCGCGAAACGGCAGAAACAGCGCCGAGCGCGCACCGGCGACAACGGCGATCTCGCCGTTCGCAACACCTTCCCAGGTCCGCGCACGGCGGCGCGGCGAGATTTGCGAATGCCATTCGGCAGGCCTCACACCGAATCGCGCTGCGAAGCGGTCGAGGAAGCGCGCGGTGAGTGCGATCTCGGGCAGCAGGATCAATGCCTGCTTGCCCGCCTTCACTGCTTCCGCCACCGCTTCGAAATAAACTTCGGTCTTGCCGGAGCCGGTGACGCCGTCGAGCAGATTAACCGAGAAGTCATGGGCGCGAACGGCAGCGCGCAAAACTTCCGCGGCATCAGCCTGCGCTGCGCTCAATTCCGGACGCGCGAAATCGATATCGGGCGGCGGCGCGATCGGCTCCGGCGGAAGCTCGGCCGCTTGCAGCGTTCCCTCATCGATCAACCCGTCGACGACGCCCGGTGAAACCCCCGCCTCCTTCGCCGCCTCCGTTTTCGGCCGCACGAGACCGTCGGCGAGCAGTTTGATTACGCGCTCGCGCGCCGCCGTCATGCGCGAGGGCTTCTCGCCCGCGAGTCGCACGCCGATCCGCGCACGCGGGTCGCCCAGCTCCGCGTCGAAACGGAGCGCCATGCGCAACACCATGCCGCGTGGCGCAACCGTATAGTTTGCGACCCAATCGATGAGCTGCACGAGTTCCTGCGGCAGGGGCGGAAAATCGAGCTTCTCCAAGACCGACTTCAGTTTCGCCCCGGGCGGCGCTTTTTCGCCTGACGGCCAAACGCAGCCGGTCACACGCTTATTGCCCAAGGGCACGGCGACGAGATCGCCCGCCGTAAGCGCCAGATCCGCCGGAATACGGTAGCTATAGGGTGAGTCGACGGCGACCGGCACGAGCACGTCAACGCTCCGCTCGACCATCTTCAATTCCGTTCAAAATTAACGGGCGGGAAAGGCGAGCGGAGCGACAAGGAGAGCCGCTGTCAAGGGATAGGACCATGGCGCGAACCCCCGACCAGAAAGCAGACGCAGCGGCGAACGCGCTGCTTTCAGCCGCTTCTAAGGATGCTGCGCGCGAAGCGGCGCGCTGGCTCGCGCATCTATCAGCCGAACGGCATTTGTCGGAGCTGACCCGCGAAGCCTATGCGCGCGATGTGGCAGCGTTCCTCGGCTTCCTCGCCGGGCACCTGGGCAACCGCCCGAGCCTTGCCGCCCTCTCGAAACTCGCCCCCGCCGATGTGCGCGCCTTTCTCGCTTCCCGCCGCGCTAGCGGAATCGAATCGCGCACCTTGGTGCGCTCGCTTGCCGCCGCCCGCTCCTTCGCCCGCTTTCTCGAACGCGAGGGAAAAGGCAAGGTAGCGGCGCTTGCCGCCGTACGCGCGCCGCGCGTGGCGAAGGGCCTTCCAAAGCCGCTCTCGATCACGGGCGCCAAGGCGATTTCCGATCCGTCGCTTCGCGCCGGCGAAGAGCGCGAGCCATGGGTGCTCGCGCGCGACGCTGCCGTGCTCGCACTCCTCTACGGCTCGGGGCTCCGTATCTCCGAGGCGCTCAATCTTGCGCGCCGCGACGTGCCGGCGCCGAACAAGGGCGATTCGATCACCGTCATCGGTAAGGGAAAAAAATCGCGCATGGTGCCGGTGTTGCCGCAGGTGCTGGAACTCGTCGCCGAATATGTGAGGATCGCACCATTCAATCTGGCCGCCGATGAACCGCTTTTCCGCGGCGCCAAGGGCGGGCCGCTGTCGCCGCGTATCGTGCAGCTCGTAATGGAGCGGCTGCGCGGCGCGCTGGGCCTCGCCGATACCGCGACCCCGCACGCGCTCCGCCACTCCTTCGCGACGCACCTCTTGTCGCGCGGCGGCGATCTGCGCTCGATCCAGGAATTGCTCGGCCACGCCTCGCTTGCCACGACGCAGATTTATACCGCCGTCGATTCATCGCATTTGATCGCGGCCTATAAGGCCGCGCATCCGCGCGCCCGGCTCTGAACCCTCTTGCGCTCCGCCCCCGCTTTATGAAAGCGTGCGGCCACCAAACGGGAGGGAGCCATGCCGGAAGCACACGAAGCCGCGCAGGAAGCTGCGGAACATTCGGAAGAAAGTCATCATCTCGAGGGCAGGAACAAAAGAGTCGCGTTGCTGATCGCGATTTTGGCGCTGTGTCTTTCGTTCTCGGAAACGCTCGGCAAAAGCTCGCAGACCAACGCCATCAGCTACAACGTTGAGGCCTCGGACCTGTGGGCTTTCTATCAGGCGAAGACAATCCGTGCGACGCAGCTCCGCGTCGGCGCCGACGCCATGGCGATCGACACGATGGCGGCGACCGATCCCGCCCAGAAAGCCGCGCAGCAGAAGCAGATCGAGGACTGGCGCAAGACCGCCGACCGCTACGATTCCGATCCCTCGACCAATGACGGCCGCAAGGAGCTTATGGAGCGCGCAAAGCAGGCCGAAGAGCACCGCGACCATGCGCTTGCGCGCTATCACAATTTTGAAATCGCCTCGGCCGCTTTCCAGATCGCGATCGTGCTCGCTTCCGCAACGGTCATCACCGGCATGATCGCGCTGACGTATCTGGCCGGCGTCCTCGGCCTCGGCGGCCTTGTCTTCATGGTGATCGGGTTACATTCGCCGCATCTCATTCATGCGATAATGGGCATCTTTGGCGGCGGCCATTAGGCGCCTGCCGCGGCGATTCCAACGAAATAAAAAAGGCCGGCGAAATCTCGCCGGCCTTCTGCGTTCATAAATTCATTCACATGCTGATCGCGCGCTTGTCGACCGCGAGCGCCGCTTCTTTCACCGCCTCGGAAAGCGTCGGATGCGGATGGCAGGTACGCGCAATATCCTCGGAGGCAGCGCCGAATTCCATCGCCAGCGTAACCTCGGAAATCAGCGTGCCGGCATCAGCGCCTATGATGTGCACGCCGAGGACGCGGTCGGTTTTCTCATCGGCGAGAATCTTCACGAAGCCTTCCGTCGTCTTGTTCACCTTGGCGCGGCCATTGGCGGTGAACGGAAACTTGCCGACGCGATAAACAATGCCCTCGGCTTTTAGCTCTTCTTCCGTCTTTCCGACCGAAGCGACCTCGGGAAAGGTGTAGATCACATTCGGGATCGCGTCGTGGTTCACCATGCCGGCGCGGCCCGCGATAATCTCGGCCGCGGCGATACCCTCATCCTCCGCTTTGTGCGCGAGCATCGGGCCCGCGATCACATCGCCGATCGCGTAAATACCCCCGACATTGGTCTTGAAATTCCCGTCGACGATGACGCGCTTCTTGTTGTCGAGCTTGACGCCCACTTCGGCGAGGCCAAGCCCCTCGGTGTAGGGCACGCGGCCGATCGCCACGAGCGCAACATCGGCTTCGAGCGTCTCCGCCTTGCCGCCGGCCGCGGGCTCGACCGAAACCTTCAGCGTCTTGCCCTTGGCATCAATGGCCGAGACCTTCGAAGAGAGGCGGAACTTGATTCCCTGCTTTTCGAGAATGCGCTGGAACGAGCGCGCGATCTCGCTGTCCATGCCGGGGAGAATGCGGTCGAGGAATTCAACCACTTCGACCTTCGAGCCGAGCCGACGCCACACCGAGCCGAGTTCGAGTCCGATTACGCCGGCGCCGACCACCAGGAGGCGCTCCGGCACTTTCGACAGCTCCAGCGCGCCGGTCGAGGATACCACGCGCTTCTCGTCGATCTCGATGCCCGGAAGCCGCGTCACGTCCGAGCCCGTGGCGATCACGATCGACTTCGTCTCGATCGTCTCGGTCTTGCCGTTGCCGGTCGAAACCTCGACCCTGCCGGGTGCGGCGATCCTGCCTTTGCCGATATAGGCGTCGATTTTGTTTTTCTTGAAGAGAAAATCGACGCCCTTGACGTTGCCGTCGACGCCTTCCTGCTTGAATTCCATCATCTGCGCGAGATCGAGCTTCGGCCCCGGGACCTTGATGCCCATCTTGGCGAAGCCGTTTCCGGCCTCTTCGTAAAGATGGGAAGCGTGCAAGAGCGCCTTCGACGGAATGCAGCCAACATTGAGGCAAGTGCCGCCAAAGGTCTTGTCCTTCTCGACCACCGCCGTCTTCAAGCCGAGCTGCGCCGCGCGGATCGCGCAAACATAGCCGCCGGGTCCGGAGCCGATGACAACCACGTCGTAGGCCATTGCAAGTCTCTTTCAGGTTCAGGTCGCCGGTGAACCGGCATTCAATCACATTTTCCAATTACATGGCGATGAATAAGCGAGATCCGAAAGAAGCCGCGCTGCATGACTGGATCGCCTGCCCTGCATGGGCCGAAAGGCTTCTGTTACAGATCGAGCACGAGCCGCGACGGATCCTCAATCCCTTCCTTAATGCGCACGAGGCAAGTGACCGCGTCCTTGCCGTCGACGACGCGGTGATCGTAGGAGAGCGCGAGATACATCATCGGCCGCGCTACGATCTGGCCTTTCACCACCACCGGCCGCTCCTCGATCCGATGCATGCCGAGGATGCCCGACTGCGGCGCGTTGAGAATTGGCATCGACAACAGCGAGCCGTAAATGCCGCCGTTCGAGATGGTGAACGTGCCGCCTTGCATGTCCTCGATGGTGAGATGGCCCTCGCGCGCGCGCCGGCCGAGGTCGGCGATTTTCTTCTCGACCTCCGCGATCGAAAGGAGGTCCGCGTCACGCACCACCGGCACCACGAGGCCCTTGTCGGTGCCGACCGCAACGCCGATGTGATAGTAATTCTTGTAGACGAGATCGGCGCCGTCGATTTCGGCATTGACCGCGGGCACGTCCTTCAGCGCCGCGATACATGCTTTCACGAAGAAGCCCATAAAGCCGAGCTTCACGCCGTGCTTCTTCTCGAAGGTGTCCTTGTAGTGCGCACGGAGCGCCATCACCGCACTCATGTCGACGTCGTTGAACGTCGTGAGCATGGCGGCGGTGTTTTGCGCATCCTTCAGCCGCCGCGCGATGGTCTGCCGGAGCTTGGTCATGCGCACGCGCTCTTCGCGCGCGGCGTCGGAAGGCGGCGACGGCGCGCGCGCAATCGCGGGTGCGGGCGGCGGCGAGATCGAGGGGCCTGCCGCGATCGCGGCGAGCATGTCACCCTTGGTCACGCGACCATCCTTGCCTGAGCCCGCAACGCCCGCGGGATCGACGCCGGATTCAGCGGCCAACCGGCGAACCGACGGCGGCTGGCCGTCGCCGGAAACTTTTTTCGGCGCGGGTGCGGCAGCAGCCGGAACAGCCGGTTTCGGCGCGGCGGCAGGGCTTGCGGCTTTGGCGGGTGCGGCGGCTTTCGGCGCGGCCTTGGCGCCCGCGCCTTCGGTGATCGAGCCCAGCAGCGCGCCGACACCGACCGTTTCGCCGTCCTTCGCCTTGATTTCCGACAAGACGCCCGCGACCGGCGCCGGCACCTCGACCGTCACCTTGTCGGTTTCGAGCTCCACCAGCGGCTCATCCGCCGCGACCGCTTCACCCGTCTTCTTGAACCAGCGCCCGATCGTTGCCTCGGTGACGGATTCGCCGAGCGTGGGCACGCGAATTTCGGTCGCCATCGTCAGATCTCCAAACGCTTCAGCCTAATGCTTCGTCGAGGAAGGCCTTCAATTGTTTCAGATGGCTCGACATCAGCCCGGTCGCGGTCGAAGCCGACGCCGCGCGCCCGACATAGCGCGGACGTGTGGCCTTGGCCTGAATTTGTTCGAGCACCCATTCGAGATAGGGCTGCACGAATGCCCAAGCGCCCTGATTGCGCGGCTCCTCCTGGCACCAGATGATCTCCGCGCCCTTGAAGCGGGAAAGCTCCGTCACCAGCGATTTCAGCGGGAACGGATAGAGCTGTTCGAGACGCAACAGATAAATATCGCCGAGCCCGCGCTTATCGCGCTCCTCGAGAAGATCGTAATAAACCTTGCCGGAGCACATCACCACGCGGCGAATCTTGTCGTCAGGAGCGAGGGTGACGCCGCCATTCGGATGCAGCTGCGCATCGTCCCACAACACGCGGTGAAAGAAAGTGTCCGGCCCCATCTCGGCGAGCTTCGAGACCGCGCGCTTGTGGCGCAACAGCGACTTCGGCGTCATCAGGATCAAGGGCTTGCGGAAATCGCGCTTCAACTGCCGCCGCAGGATGTGGAAATAATTCGCCGGCGTCGTGCAGTTCGCGACCTGCATATTGTCCTCGGCGCAGAGCTGCAGGTAACGTTCGAGCCGCGCCGACGAATGCTCCGGCCCCTGGCCCTCATAGCCATGGGGAAGGAGCATCACGAGGCCCGACATGCGCAGCCATTTGCGCTCGCCCGAGGAAATAAATTGGTCGATCACGACCTGGGCGCCGTTGGCGAAGTCGCCGAATTGCGCCTCCCACATGGTGAGCCCGCGCGGCTCGGCCAGCGAATAGCCGTATTCGAAGCCGAGCACGGCCTCTTCCGACAGCATCGAATTCAAGACTTCGAAGCGCGCCTGGCCGTCGCGTATATAGTTGAAGGGCGTGTAGCGCTCGCCATTTTCCTGATCGAGAAGGACAGAGTGCCGCTGCGAAAAAGTGCCGCGCTCGACATCCTGACCGCTGAGCCGCACCGGATTGCCATCCAACAGAAGCGAGCAAACGGAAAGCGCCTCGCCGGTCGCCCAGTCGATACCTTCGCCCGTTTCGATCGCCTTGGCGCGCGCCTCCAAAAAGCGCGTGATCGTGCGGTGCGGATGAAATCCCGCCGGCGTCCTGGTGATCTTCCGGCCGATCTCCTTCAGCGTATCGAGCGCAACCCCGGTATTGCCGCGGCGCGGATCGTCGAGACTTTCCGCCTGCTTGATTCCCGACCATTTGCCGTCGAGCCAATCAGCCTTGTTCGGCTTGTAGCTCTGTCCCAATTCGAATTCGGCCTCGAGATGCGCGCGCCAGCCCGCCTTCATCCGCTCAACTTCGCCCTCCGAGACGACGCCTTCGGCCTCGAGTTTCTTGCCGTAAATCTCCAGCGTCGTCGGATGCGTGCGGATCTTCAGGTACATCAAAGGCTGCGTGAATGAAGGCTCATCGCCTTCATTGTGGCCGTGGCGGCGATAGCAGAACATATCGATCACCACCGGCTTCTGGAATTTCTGCCGGAACTCGGTCGCGACCTTGGCGCAGAAGACGACCGCCTCCGGATCGTCGCCGTTCACATGGAAGATCGGCGCCTCGATCATTTTGGCGACGTCCGACGGATACGGCGATGAGCGCGCATAACGCGGATCGGTGGTGAACCCGATCTGGTTGTTGACGATGAAATGCACCGAGCCGCCGGTGCGGTAGCCCTTTAGCCCCGAAAGTCCGAAGCACTCCGCCACGACGCCTTGGCCCGCGAACGAAGCATCGCCGTGGAGCAGGAGCGGCATCACCATGCTGCGGTCTTCGGGCGTGGCGTGATGCTGATCCTGCTTCGCGCGCACCTTGCCGAGCACCACAGGATCGACGATTTCGAGATGCGACGGGTTCGCCGTCAGCGACAAATGCACCTTGTTGTTGTCGAACTCGCGGTCGGATGACGCGCCTAGATGGTACTTCACGTCGCCGGAGCCCTCGACCTCGGTCGGTGTTGCCGAGCCGCCCTTGAATTCGTGGAAGATCACGCGATGGGGCTTCGCCATCACATGCGCAAGCACGTTGAGCCGCCCGCGATGCGCCATGCCGAAGACGATTTCCTTCACGCCGAGCGCGCCGCCGCGCTTGATGATCTGCTCGAGCGCCGGGATCATGGATTCCGCGCCGTCGAGGCCGAAGCGTTTGGTGCCGGTGTATTTGACGTCGATGAACTTCTCGAGGCCCTCGGCTTCGACGAGTTTGTTCAGGATGGCGCGCTTGCCTTCGCGCGTGAAGCTGATTTCCTTGTCGGGGCCTTCGATGCGCTCCTGGATCCAGCCCTTCTCCTCCGGCGAGGAGATGTGCATGAACTCGACGCCGATCGTCTGGCAGTAGGTGCGCGAAAGAATCGCCACCATCTCGCGCACGCTCGCGAATTCGAGCCCGAGCACGTGGTCGATGAAAATCTTGCGGTCGAGATCCGCCTCGGTGAAACCGTAGGAGGCGGGATCAAGCTCCGGCTGCGGCGGCTGCGGTTCGAGTTCCAAAGGGTCGAGCTTCGCGTGCAAATGCCCGCGCATGCGATAGGCGCGGATCATCATCAGCGCCTTCACCGAATCGCGCGTTGCCTGCTGCACTTCCTCGCTGGTGAGTTCGACGCCACGCGGCTTTGCTTCCGCCCTGATTTTCTGACCGACCGCCTGTTCGACCTCGATCCAGTTGCCGTCCAGCGCCGCGACCAATTCGCCGTTCATCGGCACCGGCCAGCCCGGCTGCTTCCACGACGCGCCCTTGGCATTCCGGGCGGCGTCGCCCTTCTCTTCTTTCAGCGCGGCGAAGAAGGAGCGCCAGCCTTCATCGACCGACGCAGGATTGGCTTCGTAGCGCGCTTCGAGATCCTCGAGATAGGCGGCATTGCCGCCATAGAGGAATGACGTCTTCAGGAAAATGTCGTTGTCCGCTTCTCTTGCCATGATCGCGATTCCGGTGCCTCGTCCGGTGTTTCGCTCCCATGCATGACGGATGCCGTTTTCCGAAATGCATGCGGCAACGCGCCGCCCTGCGCCGCCGATTGAGTGGAGAATTCGAGTTCTATCAGCCTTTTAGCACCTCGACGAGCGTTTTGCCGAGCCGCGCGGGCGACGGAGACACGCGAATGCCCGCCGCCTCCATCGCCGCAATTTTCGACTCCGCGTCTCCTTTTCCGCCCGAAATAATGGCGCCGGCGTGGCCCATCCTGCGTCCGGGTGGCGCGGTACGGCCTGCGATGAAGCCGACACATGGCTTCTTGCGGCCGCGTTTTGCCTCGTCGCTCAGAAACTGGGCCGCGTCTTCTTCGGCCGAGCCGCCGATCTCACCGATCATGATCAGCGCTTCGGTCTCTTTGTCGGCGAGAAACATTTCGAGCACGTCGATGAATTCGGTGCCTTTGACCGGATCGCCGCCGATGCCGACGCACGTGGTCTGCCCCAGCCCTTCGGCGGTGGTCTGAAACACCGCTTCATATGTAAGCGTGCCGGAGCGCGAAACAATGCCGACCTTGCCGCGTTTATGGATGTGACCGGGCATGATGCCGATCTTGCACTCGCCGGGCGTGATCACGCCGGGACAATTGGGACCGATGAGGCGCGACTTGGAGCCGCAGAGCGAACGTTTCACTCTCACCATGTCCTCGACGGGAATGCCCTCGGTGATGCAGACGATCAGCGGAATTTCCGCATCGATTGACTCGCAGATCGCATCGGCGGCCCCCGCGGGCGGCACGTAGATCACGCTCGCATCGGCACCGACTTTTTCTTTGGCCTCGTCGACGGTGTCGAACACCGGCAGACCGAGATGTGTCGACCCACCTTTGCCGGGCGCGGTGCCGCCGACCATCTTGGTGCCGTACTTGATCGCCTGCTCGGAATGAAAGGTGCCGTTCTTGCCGGTGAAGCCCTGGCAGATGACCTTGGTGTTCTTGCCGACGAGGACGGACATTACTGCTTTCCCTTCACGGCTTTCACGATCTTCTGCGCGGCATCGTCGAGATCGTCGGCCGGAATCACGTCAAGGCCCGACTCTTTCAGAATTTTCTTGCCGAGATCGACATTGGTGCCTTCGAGACGAACGACGAGCGGCACTTTCAGCCCCACTTCTTTCACCGCCGCCACCACGCCTTCGGCGATTACGTCGCAGCGCATGATGCCGCCGAAAATATTGACAAGAATCCCCTTCACGTTCGGATCGGAGGTGATGATCTTGAACGCCGCCGTCACTCTTTCCTTGGTGGCGCCGCCGCCGACGTCGAGGAAGTTCGCCGGCGCCTCGCCATAGAGCTTGATGATGTCCATGGTGGCCATGGCGAGCCCGGCGCCGTTGACCATGCAGCCGATGGTGCCGTCGAGAGAGATGTAGTTGAGGTCGTATTTCGAGGCTTCGACTTCTTTCGGATCCTCTTCTGTAATGTCGCGCAGTGCCACGACATCCGGATGACGGAACAGCGCGTTGTCGTCGAAGCCGACCTTGGCGTCGAGGCAGACGATCTTGCCGTCCTTGGTGAGGATCAGCGGGTTGATCTCGAGAAGGCTCATGTCTTTTTCGACGAACGCCTTATACAGCCCGCTGATCAGCGCCACCGCCTGCTTCTGCTGTTCGGGGCCAAGATGGAGCACTTCGGCTACGTGCCGCGCATGGTGCGGAAGGATGCCGGTCGCGGGATCGACGGAAAACGTGACGATCTTGTCGGGCGTGTCATGCGCGACCTTCTCGATATCCATGCCGCCCTCGGTCGACACCACGAAGGCAACACGCGAAGTTTCGCGGTCGACGAGGAGCGAAAGATAGAATTCCTTGTCGATTGCCGCGCCTTCCTCGACATAGACGCGGTTCACTTCTTTTCCGTGCGGCCCGGTCTGGTGCGTGACCAGCGTCGAGCCAAGCATGCGCGCCGCTTCTTTCTTCACGTCGTCGACGGATTTGACCACCTTGACGCCGCCCGCCTTGCCACGGCCACCGGCATGGATCTGCGCCTTCACGACCCAGACGGAGCCGCCGAGCTCTTTTGCGGCCTTCACCGCTTCGTCGGGCGAAAACGCCGGCAGGCCGCGCGGCACCGGCACGCCGAACTCGCGTAGAACGGCTTTGGCTTGATATTCATGAATATTCATGAGTGATCCTCGAATTTCAGAACCGGCGAGCGAACAATCTCCGAGGAATCACTTGCCGAGGTCGGGTGCGATCTTGATGCAGGCGTCGACGAGGCCCTGCACCGCCGAAACCGATTTATCGAACATCGCCTGCTCGTCTTTATTCAGCTCGATTTCGACCACGCGCTCGATGCCCTTGGCGCCGATCACCGCCGGCACGCCGACATAGAGTCCCTTCACGCCGTATTCGCCGTTGAGAAAAGCGGCGCAGGGCAGCACGCGCTTCTTATCCTTGAGATAGCTCTCCGCCATTGCGATCGCGGAGGACGCCGGCGCGTAAAAGGCGGACCCCGTCTTCAAGAGATTCACGATCTCGGCGCCGCCGTCGCGCGTGCGTTGCACGATCGCTTCCAGGCGCGTCTCCGTGGTCCAGCCCATCTTGATGAGGTCGGGCAGCGGGATGCCCGCGACCGTTGAATAGCGCGCGAGCGGCACCATGGTGTCGCCGTGGCCGCCGAGCACGAAGGCGGTGACATCCTCGATCGAGACCTTGAATTCGTCGGCGAGGAAATAGCGGAAGCGCGCCGAGTCGAGAACGCCGGCCATGCCCACCACCATGTTCTTCGGCAGGCCGCAGGCGGTTTGCAGCGCCCACACCATCGCGTCGAGCGGATTGGTGATGCAGATGACGAAGGCCTTCGACGCGTACTTGCGAATGCCGGCGCCGACCTGCGCCATCACCTTGAGGTTGATGCCGAGGAGGTCATCGCGGCTCATGCCGGGTTTCCTGGGCACGCCGGCGGTGACGATGATCACGTCGGCGCCTTCGATTGCTTCATAGGAGTTGGCGCCGGTAATCCGGGCGTCGAAATCCTCAACAGGCGAGGACTCGACAAGATCGAGCGCCTTGCCCTGCGGGATGCCCTCGACGACGTCGAAGAGAATGATGTCGCCGAGTTCCTTCAATCCGGCGAGGAGAGCGAGCGTGCCGCCGATTTGGCCGGCTCCGATCAAAGCGATCTTCTTGCGTGCCATGGAGGGAAACCTGAAATGACGGAGAAAGCCGGCCGGGGTGATTAACCCCTCCACCTTGTACGTTCAAGCCAGCGGAAGTCTAGAAAAAAGGCCCCGCCAGTGCGAGCCCTACTTATTGGGCGTTAGCGCAGTAAATCCCGCGCGATAATGAGCTGCTGAATTTCGCTGGTGCCGTCAAAAATGCGAAACGCGCGTGAGTGCCGGAACAACCGCTCCACGGGCGGCCTTAGTCAATCGACGAGAGTAGATTGCTCCATTCGTTCAAGTTTCCACGATTCCAGCGGTATTGCCTGTTGCTTTCGTATCCCGTCGTCCGTGTGGGAGCGTGAGATACGCCGCCGAGCGCATCTCATAAAGCCGCGAGGCCGTGCGGCGGAACTCGAACGCCTCGAAGCCTTCAGTGCCGGCATAAAGCTGGTCGGGCTCGGCCGCGGCCGAAGCGATCAATTTCACCGAGCTGTCATAGAGCGTGTCGATGAGGAGAATAAAGCGCTTGGCTTCGTTGCGCCGCTCGGGCCCGATCACCGGGATGTTCTCGACAATCACGGTATGGAATGCGCGGGCAATGGCGACAAAATCGCTTGCCCCGAGCGGTATTTCGCAAAGATCGCGAAAGGTAAAGCGCGCAGCACCACCACCCGCCCGCGGGACATGGATCGCGCGCCCGAGATGCGGGAGTTCAAGCGGCGTGCCGCCTTCGGGGCCGGCGAGCCGCCGCCAGGCAAGATCGATTGCGGCGCGCGCGCCGTCGTCCGCCGGCACGTGCCAGCTCGCTACGTCCTGCAGTTTCTCGTGCCGAAAGTCAGTGCGCGCCTCAAGCTCGATCACCTCCACGCGCTCCTCGAGCAAATGGATGAACGGCACGAACAGCGCGCGATTGAGCCCGTCCTTATAGAGTTCCGCAGGCGGCACATTGGAAGTTGCGACCAGTACGACGCCGAGGCCGAACAGCTTTTCGAACAACCGCCCGAGGATCATGGCATCGGCGATATCAGTGACAATGAATTCGTCGAAGCACAGAAGCGAAGTTTCTCCGGCGATCACGCCCGCCACGAAGGCGATGGGATCGCTATTCGAAATCTCGCCGGTTTTCAGTCTGTGGCGGGCATCCTGGATGCGCGCCTGCACGTCGGCCATGAATTCATGAAAATGCGCGCGCCGCTTCTTCGTCACCGGCGCGCCAGCGAAGAAGAGATCCATCAGCATGGTCTTGCCGCGGCCGACATCGCCGAAAAGATAAACGCCGCGCGGTGCGCTGATCGGCCGCCGCGCCATCAGCCAGCCGAGCGCACCGGATTTGGCAGGCGGGCGATAATGGGCGAGTTCGCGCTCGAGCCGCGCGAGTCGGCCGATGGCGAAAAGCTGGCCGGGGTCGGATTCGATCTCTCCGGCCGCGACCCGTGCGGCATAGCGCTCCGCAATCGCGGCCATTGGGAAGCGAGCCCTCGCTGATTCCGGTTGCGAGGCTTAACGGCCCGTGCCCGCCGCTTCAACGCCACAAGCGTAACCGCCGGAACAGGATTCTTGCGCCGCAGGCGGCAAAAGGCCTGCGAAAATTACCGCCCGGCGGGCCTTCATCGTGCAACTGTTAAGCCCGCGTCATGCTTTTGCTGCATAGCGGCAATACATTGATTCATCTTCATGATTCGCTCATATCAAGTGCAAAGGGCAAGTACCATGCACGATACTCCCGAGACCTCCGGTGTGATCCGCAAACTGTGGATCGGCGAAACCGATCGCTTTCGGAAGCATCTCCTTCGCCTCGATCCGGAGAGCCGCGCCAACCGCTTTGGGACGCCGGTAACCGATTATTTCATCGAGAAATACGCTGCGAAGGCGCTGGGACCGGATTCGGTCGTCCACGGCTTTTTCGTCGACGGCGTTTTGCGCGGCTGCGCCGAGCTCCGCGTTTCCGCCGATCATTCGCCGGACGAGGGCGAAGCCGCTTTCTCGATCGAGCGTCCATGGCAGAACGCCGGCGTCGGCTCGGCGCTGATGGGGCGCACCATTCTCGCCGCCCGCAACCGTGCAATCCGCAAGCTTTACATGAACTGCCTATCGCATAATCACCCGATGCAGGCGATCGCGCGCAAATATGAGGCAGATTTGCGCTTTGAGGCCAACGACGTTGTCGCCGAAATCATCAATCCGCATCCCAATCCGCTCTCGCTGTTTCGCGAATTCATGGCTGACAGCCACAGTCTCGCGACTACGATCCTCGATGCCCAGAGCCGCATGCTGAAAGCCGCCTGACGAAACGGCCTCCTCCACAGCTCGAAATGATTTTCCGCTGGCAAACCGCAACACGCTACGGTTTGATGGGTCGCTGGCCGTTTTATCGGAGGCTACCCATGTCGAAAAGCGATAACGGCGATCACCGCGGCCCGCCCACGGGAACGTTTGGTGTAGCGCCAAGCAATCCTGCAACGCCGCCTCCCGGCGGAATGCATCCTGCTCCATCGCCGGGCTCGGCACCGCAACCGGCGCCCACACCGAAACCGATCGCCGCAACCACACCGCTGCCGGCACTAAAGCCGGCCGTCAAAAAGAAGACCGCCAAAAAGCGCCCCGCGAAGAAAGCAAAAAAGTCAAAGCCGCGCGGCAAGAAGAAGACGCTCAAAAAATCAAAGCGAGGTCGCAAAAAGTCGAGACGCTGAACCATCGCTGCAAGAATTCGAATCAGTCGCGCGCTGATTTTTGGCGCGCGATTTTTATTTCGACCCGGTCAAGCGGGCGCGTGACAAACCGCCTCGACATTGTGCCCGTCGGGATCGAGCACGAAGGCGGCGTAGTAATTGGCATGATAGTGCGGCCGCAGCCCCGGCGGTCCGTTGTCCGTGCCGCCAGCGGCAAGCGCCGCCTTGTAAAAGGCTTCGACGGCCGCGCGGTCTTTCGTCGCGATCGCCACGTGTAGCGGGCGATTCAACCCGCCTTCGCCGCCAATCCAGAAATCGGGTTTACCGCCGGCGCCGAAACCCGCCGCCGGCTGGTCGTTTTCAGTCTGGCCGACTTCCATGATCAGCGTGTAACCGAGCGGCGCGAGCGCCTTCGCATAGAACGCCTTCGAACGCGCATAATCAGAAACCGGGAAGCCCATATGGTCGATCATCGAACCCTCCACAATTTTTCGCGGCGCTGGCGCGCAATCTGCACCCACGTGATAAGGAAGAACGGCGTAACCGTCCCTATCGTAACCAATCATCCGAATTGTGGAGAACAAGCATGAATCGCCTTGCCTTGGGTGTGAGCCTTGCTGCCGCGTTGATCGCCACTGCTGCGACCGCCGCCGACATCGGCATTCCTGCCTGCGACGACTTTCTGGCCAAGTACGAGGTCTGCGTGAGCGGCAAGATACCGGCCGCGCAACAGGCGACCTTCAAGGCCCAGCTTGATCAGCTCCGCGCGTCCTGGACCACGCTCGCCCAGAATCCGAATACGCGGCCGACCCTAGAGGCCGCCTGCAAGCAAACCGCCGACCAGATGAAAGCGGCGATGACGCCTTACGGTTGCTCGTTCTAATTTCGGCGAGCATCTCCAAAAGCAAACGGCGCCCCTCGGGGCGCCGTTTTTTTCGGCGTCAAACCCGTGCCTACAATTGCCGCGCGACCATTTTTTTCTTGATTTCGGCGATCGCCTTCGCCGGATTAAGCCCTTTGGGGCAAGCCTGCGAGCAATTCATGATGGTGTGGCAGCGATAGAGGCGGAACGGGTCTTCCAGGAAATCGAGCCGCTCGCCGGTCGCTTCGTCGCGTGAATCGGAAATCCAGCGATAGGCCTGCAACAACGCGGCCGGCCCCATATAGCGTTCGGGATTCCACCAATAGCTCGGACATGAGGTCGAGCAGCAGGCGCACAGAATGCATTCGTAAAGCCCGTCGAGTTTTTCGCGCTCCGCATGGCTTTGCAGCCACTCCTTCTGCGGGGCCGGCGTTTCGGTGTGCAGCCATGGCTGGATCGCGGCGTACTGGGCGTAAAAATTCGAAAGATCGGGGACGAGGTCCTTGATCACCGGCTGATGCGGCAACGGATAGATCTTCACCGGCGCCGCCACGTCGTCGATGGCATGCGTGCAAGCGAGCGTGTTCAGCCCGTCGATGTTCATGGCGCAGGAGCCGCACACGCCCTCGCGGCACGAGCGGCGAAAGGTGAGTGTCGCGTCGATCTTGTTTTTGATCCAGATGATGGCGTCCAGAATCATCGGCCCGCAATCGTCGCGGTCGACGAAATAGGTGTCGATGCGGGGATTTTCGCCGTCCTCCGGGTTCCAGCGGTAGATGCGGAATTCGGTCAGGCGCTTGGCGCCGGCCGGCTTCGGCCAGACCTTGCCTTCTTTCACCTTGGAATTTTTCGGCAGCGTCAGTTCGACCATGGTGCCCGCCCTCAGTAAACCCGCTTCTTCGGCTCGATGTACTGCACTTCGTTCGTCAGCGTGTAGGTGTGCACCGGCCGGTCGTCGAGCTTGACCTTGCCGGTCTTGTCGTCGAACCAGGACAGCGTGTGCTTCATCCAGTTCTTGTCGTCGCGCTCAGGAAAATCCTCGCGCGCATGCGCCCCGCGCGATTCGGTTCGGTTGAGCGCCGACTCCATTGTGACCACCGCCTGCGCGATCAGATTGTCGAATTCGAGCGTCTCGATGAGGTCCGAATTCCAGATCAGCGAGCGATCGGTGACGTGGAGGTCGGAAACGCCCCCGAACACATCGTGGATGAGCTTTGAGCCTTCGGAGAGCACCTTGCCGGTGCGGAACACGGCGCAGTTCGACTGCATCACCTTTTGCATCTTGACGCGGAGTTCCGCCGTCGGCGTTGCGCCCTCGGCGTTGCGAAAGCGGTCGAGCCGCGAAATCGCGTAGTCGGTTGCCGCGGCCGGAGGCTCCGGCTGCGTCTCGCCGGGATGCACGATCTCGGCGCAGCGCGCCGCCGCCGCGCGTCCGAACACGACAAGATCGATCAAGGAGTTCGAGCCGAGGCGGTTGGCGCCATGCACCGAGACGCAGGCGGCTTCGCCCAGCGCCATCAAGCCCGGCACCACCCGATCGGGATCGCCGTTCGCCTTTGTCAGCGCCTCGCCGTGGAAGTTCGTCGGGATGCCGCCCATGTTGTAGTGCACGGTCGGCAGCACCGGAATCGGCTCCTTGGTGAGATCGACGCCGGCAAAAATCTTCGCGCTCTCGGAAATGCCGGGCAGCCGCTCGTGCAGGATTTTCGGATCGATATGGTCGAGGTGGAGATGGATGTGATCCTTCTCCTTGCCGACGCCGCGGCCCTCGTGAATCTCGATGGTCATCGCGCGCGAGACGACGTCGCGGGAAGCAAGGTCTTTCGCCGAGGGCGCGTAGCGCTCCATGAAGCGCTCGCCTTCTGAATTGGTGAGATAGCCGCCCTCGCCGCGCGCGCCTTCGGTGATGAGGACGCCGGCGCCGTAAACGCCGGTCGGATGGAACTGCACGAACTCCATGTCCTGCAGCGGCAGGCCCGCGCGCAGCACCATGGCGTTGCCGTCGCCGGTGCAGGTGTGGGCGGAGGTGCAAGTGAAATAGGTGCGGCCGTAGCCGCCGGTCGCGAGCATCGTCATCTGCGCGCGGAAGCGGTGAATGGTGCCGTGCTCCATGTCGAAGGCGACGACGCCGCAGCAGCGGCCGTCGCCGTCCATCAGAAGATCAAGCGCGAAAAATTCGATGAAGAATTCGGCGCTGTGCTTGAGGGCGGCACCATAAAGCGTGTGCAGCATGGCGTGGCCCGTGCGGTCGGCGGCGGCGCAGGTGCGTTGCGCGGTTCCCTTGCCGAAATGCGTGGTCATGCCGCCGAACGGCCGCTGGTAGATTTTGCCTTCCTCCGTGCGCGAGAACGGCACGCCCCAGTGCTCGAGCTCGTAGACCGCTGCCGGCGCGTGGCGGCAGAGATATTCGATGGCATCCTGGTCGCCGAGCCAGTCCGACCCCTTGACGGTGTCGTACATGTGCCAGCGCCAGTCGTCCTCGCCCATATTGCCGAGCGCGGCGGCAATGCCGCCCTGCGCCGCCACCGTGTGCGAGCGCGTCGGAAACACCTTGGTGATGCAGGCGGTTTTGAGCCCGGCCTCGGCGCAGCCGACGACCGCCCGGAGGCCCGAGCCGCCGGCGCCGACAACAATCACGTCATAGACGTGGTCGGTGACCGGATAGGCGCGGCCCAGAGGCGCCGGCGCCGCCGGTTGCTTGCCATTCTGTTTGCCGTTCGTTGCCATCGCCTAGAGCCCGAAATTGATCTTCAGGATTGCGTAACCCGCGGCGATTCCAACCGCGAGCGTAAAGAAGGTATTGGCCATCAGCAGAGCAATCTTTCTGAGTTCGCTATGCACGTAATCCTCGATGATCACCTGCATGCCGATCCGCATATGGATAAGCACCGAGATCAGTGCGGCGGTCATGATCATCGCGACAAAGGGATTCGATAAAGTCGCGATCACGCTTGCCTGGCTTGAGCCGGCAAGGCTCACGACCACCACGAGAAAAGCGATGACGAGCGGCAGGTTCGCGATGCCGGTGAGCCGCTGCATCCAGAAATGCCCGGTGCCGGAATGGCCGCTGCCTAGTCCGTGAATGCGAGCGAACGGAGTTCTCATCGCGTTTCCTCTCAACCCTTGAACATGTAGCCGAGCGTCCAGACGACAAGCGTCAGCACGACCGAGCCCGTGATGGTCGCGTAGCCGAGGAACTCGCGCTCGCCGGGTTGAAGGCCGTGTCCTGTGTCCCAGATGAAATGACGGATGCCGCCGAGCGTGTGGTGGAGAAGCGCCCACGTGTAGCCGAATAGGATAAACTGCCCGAACCAGGAGGCGAAAAAGGCGCTCGCGATGTCGAATTGCCGCGACGAGCTCGCCGCGGCAAGCAACCACCAGACCAGAAGCAGCGTACCGAAATAAAGCGCGCCGCCGGTGATCCGGTGCAGGATCGACATCGCCATGGTGATGCTGAAATGATAGATGCCGAGATGCGGCGACAATGGACGCTCGACCCTGGGCTCAGCCATCATATTCTCCGAATTCTCTGCCGTCGCCGAAGTCTTGAAACGCGTTCCACCGGCTCGCAATTCGTCGCTTGGAGGGGCCGCCGCAAGACTAGCTTCGCGCCAAACGAAACTAGTCCCAAAAAATTGTACTACAATGACAATTTGACGTAGGCTACCTTCGCAAAATACGAAGGCAGGCATGCGCTTCGATCTCGCTGATCTCAGCCTGTTTCGCGACATCGTCGAGGCGGGCAGCATTACCCACGGCGCCGAACGGGCGCATCTCGCGCTCGCCGCCGCGAGCACCCGCATTCGCAATATGGAAGAGGCGATCGGCGCGCCACTCCTGTTGCGGAGCCGCCAGGGTGTCGCGCCGACGCAGGCGGGACGTACCCTCCTGCAACATGCCCGCACCATGCTGCGCCAGGCCGAGCGCCTGCGCGAAGACCTCGGCGCCTATGCCGGCGGCCTCGCCGGCCAGATTCGCGTGCTTTCCAATACCAATGCACTGACCGAATTCCTGCCCGAGGCGCTGAGTTCCTTTCTCGCCGCGCATCCGAATGTGAGCGTTGATCTCGAAGAGCGCCTGAGCGACGAGATCGTCGGCTTGATCGCCGAAGGCGTTGCCGATCTCGGCATCGTCGCCGGCACGGTCGATGCCGGTGCGCTCGAAACCTATCCGTTCCGCCGCGACCGTTTCGTCCTGGTGGTCGCCCGCAATCACCCGCTCGCCAAACGATCGAAGATCGCCTTCGCGGACGTGCTTGACCGGGACTTCGTCGGGCTTGACCGGGCGAGCGCCTTGCAGCGCTTTCTCGCCGACAAGGCCGTGCGCATCGGGCGGCCGCTGCGGCTACGGGTGCAATTGCGAAGTTTCGACGCGGTCTGCCGTCTGGTCGAATGCAATGTCGGGGTCGGGATCGTGCCCGAGACCACCGCGCGGCGCACGGCTCGCACCATGGCGATCACGGCGGTCACCCTCACCGACCCGTGGGCCGTCCGCGACCTGACGATCTGCGTGCGCGGCATGCGCGAACTGCCGCCCTTTGCACGCCAGCTGGTCGAGCATTTGCGCGCAGGCTAGCCGTCCGCGTCCGGTTAACAGTTGACTAACGCATTTACGGCTAAATTTCGGGCCGCGCGCGTCTTCGGGGCGGCAGGTTGCGACAGAAAACCGGCACATTGTCGGTGAATATCGCCGACGGAGCCTGTTTGGTGAGGGGAACGAATCGTCT